>Ga0105240_10000351_pt1 | contig 86310 bp, 60 predicted proteins | sample KBSC54metaG_FD_80426 | JGI IMG/M metagenome (GOLD analysis project Ga0105240, IMG submission 80426) | Corn rhizosphere microbial communities from Kellogg Biological Station, Michigan, USA - KBS C5-4 metaG | ecosystem: Host-associated > Plants > Roots > Rhizosphere > Soil | place: Michigan, USA...
ACCACGACATCAAAACCCAGCTTACCCATCATGGCCACATCCGTCCGGAACTTCAGGGGCTGCTTTCCCCAGTCGGTAACATGATTCGAGGAAGCCATGGCGGGATAGAAATAGGAATACTCCCATTGGATAAAGATCCGTTCCAGCGGATCGGTGTTATCGCTTGGCCAGAATTCGGTAAAGTATTGCAATGCCCCATAGTCCACCCGTCCGCCGCCGCCGGAACAAAGCATCATCGGCACCTTCGGGTATTTAGCTCTGAGCCTTTCCAGCACTTTATACAAACCGCGGACATAATCCACATAAAAATGAGACTGATCCTTTAACGTGGCCGATGCAGCATTATACATCACGGCATTGCAATCCCACTTTATATAGGCCAGGTCGGGGTTCTGCGTAAACAACCCATCCACCACCCCAAAGACAAAATCCTGCACTTTAGGGTTGGTAAGGTCCAGCACCAGCTGGTTGCGGAAGTAATGCTCCTCTCTTTTTGGCTGCTTGATCACCCAGTCGGGGTGCTGTTCATACAGCTCGCTTTTGGGATTGACCATCTCCGGCTCGACCCAGATACCGAACTTTACCCCGTCAGCATGCGCTTCCTTCACCAGGGAGCTGATGCCGTTGGGCAGTTTGCTCTTGTTGGGCTGCCAGTCACCCAGCCCCGCATGGTCGTCATTCCGGGGGTATTTGTTGGCAAACCAGCCGTCATCCAGTAGAAAAAGATCCACACCCAGCTTTTTGGTATCCTTCAACAGCTCGGCCAGCCGGGCCTCATTGAAGTCAAAATAGGTAGACTCCCAGTTGTTGAGCAGCGTAAGCCTCGTACCTTTTCCATCCAGCAGCTTGTAATTCCTGGCCCAACGCTGTACTTTACGGCTGGCATCCCCTTTTCCCTTATCCGACAAAGTATACCAGCAGGGGGGAGTAGTAAATGCCTCGTTGGGCGCCAGCGTATACGGAGACGCATAATTATTGATACCTGCAAGGATGCGGAGATTATCCTGGGGGTCGACCTCCAGATCCACCCTGAAATTGCCGCTCCACTCCACACCGCCATACAGCACAGTACCCTCATCCTCCGTAGCAGGCCTGTCCAGGGAAACCATAAACACAGGAGGCTGGTACAGGTTGGCCCTGGCGCCAAGCTTCGAATCCAGGGTCTTGATGCCATGGGTAAGCCGGCTTTCCTCGGGCTGCATCTCCTTTGCCCAATCACCATGATACTGCCGCAGCCAGTAGCTCCCCGCCTGCAGGTGCAGATTGGCCGACGCAAATTTGTGCAGGATCACATTCCCCTTTTCATGATGCCGGATCATGCTCCACTGCTCGATGACATCCTCCTTATAGTAAGATCTATAATATAAGGTCACTTCAAAATCATACACAGGATCCTTTAACACCACCGTTAATAAAGACACATCATCATTGATCCTGGTCAATTGCTGACTGACGAATCTTAAGTCCAATGAATAATTCCCATCCGCATGGGTCACTGTAATGGCAGGTTCGATAAGATTTCGCGAGCCGGATGAGGTATAGGCGGAATTGAACATACCGCTGGGGTCGGAAGATTGACGGTAGACAGAAGGAATGAGGGCATATTCGCTTCCTGTAGCCAGCCGCCGGCCAAAATACACCGCTTGCAGATCTTTATTGGGTTCTACCCGTAAGACCAGCGCATTATTCGCAGTCTCGATAGGTATGAGTGCGGACTGGGCATTCAATCTTCCGGAAACGATCAGTAATACAAGGACAGGCAATACACCCGTTAGACATAATTTTATCTTCATTGATAACGATTAAGAGCTAAAATTACCGAAAACACCCCCATTGAAAATGGATAATCTGCTAAAAACCATGGACAATCGACCGATGGCATAATTTTGGTATCAGTTATTCCCATGCCAAATACCGACTTTATTATTGACGAGCTGGCTGCACTTTTGGAAGAGGGAAACGCCCACGCATCTTTTGAACGGGCGGTCAAAGGTCTCCCTCCTCACCTGCTGGGTAAAGTTCCCGAAGGATCCGCCTACAGCATCTGGCAGTTGATCGAACACATCCGCATTACCCAATGGGACATCCTGGAATTCTCAAAAGGACCAGGCCATAAAAGCCCGGAATGGCCCGACGAATACTGGCCGAAAGATCCCGCGCCACCCAATGAGCATGCAGTGAAAAAATCGATACAGCAGATCATGTCTGACCGGAACGCTTTTATCAAACTGCTGCAGCAGTCCAAAGAAAATATCTTCAAACTATTCCCTTACGGCGATGGTCAAAGCCTCTTCAGAGAGGCACTCGTCATTGCAGACCATACCAGCTATCACACAGGCGAGATCATCCTGCTGCGCCGTCTGCTGGGCGTCTGGCATTGACGGGCGTTAATATATATGCCTTCCCTGGTCCACCCGCTTGGCCAGGTCTTCCTTTTTAACGTTGACCTGCATTCCGATGGGCTGGCCATCCCGGTAAGTGATCACATTCAGCTGCGTGGCGCCCATGGGAAATTTCACAGGCGTACCATCATATTTGGGGTAATGCTTGTCGGGATTGGTCTGATCGAAAGTATAGTAAATATCCAGCCCGGTCACCTCCGTAGACATGGTAACGGCAAAATCCCGGTCTGTCGTACGTTTAGGCGTAAGTATGACATTGTAAGCGCTGCGGGCATATTTTATGTCCGCCGCATCCATCCTTTTGAACTCATGCTCCATCCTGCCGGCAAATCCATCCCAGTTGCGGGCAGCCTTGGGACTCCAGTACACTTCTGCCAGCGCCAGCCCCCGGGGCCAGGTCATATACTCCACATGCCGGAAATTGGCCACGGACTCTGTCCAGAGATTGCCCTGTCCGCCTAAAATATATTTCTCATCCACGCTGTCGGGAACAGGATCATACGTATAGGAGTCTTTCAATCGGCATATCCCATAGGTGGGCGGCTCTGCCGCGGACTCACCCTGGTAAAGGTCCAGGTAACAAAAATCCCACGGCGTCATTACCACCCGGTGATTCATCCTTGCCGCGGTAATCCCACCCTTCATACCCCTCCAGCTCATCACCGTAGCTTCAGGAGCCAGGCCTCCTTCCAGTATCTCATCCCAGCCGATGAGCTTTTTCCCTTTATCCTTCAGCATCTTCTCCATCCTTTTTACAAAATAGCTCTGCAGCTCATCCACATTGCTCAGGTGCTCTTCCGTCATACGCCGCTTGCACTTTGGACAGGCAGCCCAAAAACCTTTATATGCTTCATCCCCGCCGATGTGGATATACTCGCTGGGGAAGAGGGCGGCCAGCTCGGTGAATATCTTGTCCAGTACTTCGTAAACAGAATCATTACCGATGCAAAGGGCATTGTCATCCCGGGTGGGATTACGAAAACCCGCATTCACAGGATAGTTCAGCTGCGTGCAGGAAAGATTGGGATAGGATGCGATAAGGGCCAGGCTATGGGCGGGAATATCGATCTCCGGCAAGATAGTGACAAAACGCGCTTTCGCATACCGGATGATCTCCCGCATATCGTCTTGCGTATAGTAGCCGCCTTCCGTAGCCGGCTCATCTGCCAACGCAGGCATGAACTCACCCCAGCGACCAGTACGGGCCACTCTCCAGGCTCCTCTTTGCGTCAGCATAGGCAGACTTTTTATCTCCAGCCGCCAGCCCTGGTCATCACTGAGATGAAGATGCAACGTATTATACTTATAACGGACCATCTCGTCGATGTATCTCTCCACCTCCTGTTTGGTAAAAAAATGACGGCTCACATCCAGCATCAGCCCCCGCCAGCCAAAACGGGGATAATCCGTGATCTCGGCACAGGGCATCCATTTGCCCGAAACATCGGCATCCGGCGGCAACAGCTGCAGCACGGTTTGCAGCCCGTAAAAGGCGCCCGCGGCATCATTGGCCCTGATATGGATGGAGGAAGGAGTGACGGTCAGCGAATAGCCTTCATTACCCAAAACATTCCTGTCCGCCGGCTTGCCCAAAATAATCTCTTTTTTTCCTTTCCCCACAGCGATCCCCATTTGAGAAGAGAACCAGGCAGCCGCCGGCTGTAAAGAGGGATCTTCTACCCGCAGACGCACCCCGGCATCGAGGACAAAGCGCCCGGGCTTTTCTGTTACAGACACCGGTTGCGGGATCAAATGAATGGGGTCGGCCATTAGTCGGACACAGACAAAGCATAAAACAAACGTGCAAATAATCCTCATAACAAAATTTTACAATGAGGTCATGAATTTAGGGATTATGCACGATCCTGAAAAATTCATCCCTGTATCGCCGGCTGAGGGGGATCTCCGTCTCCCCGATGGTAATGCTTTCACCACGAACACTGCTGATCTTATCCACCATTACGATAAAAGACTTATGCACCCGGACATATTTCCCCGGAGGCAGCCATTCCACAATAGATTTCATGCTCAGCTTGGAGATCACGGGGCGGTGACCGCTGGTGAGATAGATCTTTACATAATTACCCAGCCCTTCTATATAGCGTATCTCATGAATAAATACCTTCGTTTGCTTGTACTCGCTTTGAATAAATATATAGCCCTTTTGCCGCAGCTGCTGGTACTCCAAAGCCTTATGGGCAGCCTTGAGAAACCTTTCAAAGCTCACCGGCTTTACCAGGTAATCCAGCACATCCAGGTCAAACCCATCCGCCGCATACTTCCGGTAGGCCGTAATAAAGATCACCATGGGCCTGTCCTCCAGCTCCTGCAGCATATGCAGCCCGTCGAGACCCGGCATCTCGATGTCCAGAAAGAGCAGGTCGACCTGCTCTTTTCGCAGCAGGTCCATAGCCTGGTACGCATTCTTGCACTTCTCCACCAGCTGTAGAAAAGGTACCCGGCTGATATTATCTTCCAGTATATCCAGCGCAGGCGTCTCGTCGTCAACGGCTATGCATCGGATCATTGGAAAGGAATATAAGCGATCATTGGAAATAAAAACAGAGTAATCATTATAAGGGAATATCTAAGGTGATGGAATACCAGTCCTCCGTCATCGTATCATTACTGCGATGGCTCCTCGTTATCTCCAGCCGGTGGCTGCCGGGATAGATAAGGTCCAGTCTCTTTCTCAGGTTGATCAGTCCGATACCGGGCTTTTTCTCCTTTTCCTGCAGCTGCTGATTATATTTATTCTGCACGGTCACGGAAAGCATATTGTCCTCAGCGATGGTCACATCGATACGGATAATGGGTGATGCCACCAATCCTATGCCATGTTTAAAGGCATTTTCTACCAGGGGTATCAGCAGCATCGGCTCGATATGCTTGTCACCGACACGGTCAGGCGGCGTATTGAACTGTACAGCCACATCATCCCGGAACCGCAGCATCTGCAGGTCTATATATACCCGCAGGTATTCCAGCTCCTCTTCCAGCCGGATCTTTTCATGACCGGCCTCATACAGCGTATAACGTATCAACCCCGCCAGCTCAAGCAAAGCCGGCTCCAGCAGCTCGGACCTCTTCCGGGCCATCAGCACCATGCTGTTGAGCACATTCAACATAAAATGAGGGTTCACCTGCCCCCTGAGAAAAGAAAGCTCGGTACGCAAATGCTCCGTTTCCCTTTCTTTACGCACTTTCTCCAGCCGGGCATTCTCTCTAAAAGCGCCCAGGCTGGCACTGGCCAGAACAAAGAAAAGGACAGGTACTATCCGCCGCAATACGGCATGGGAATAGGAATGGCTGGCCGGATGACTGCTGAAATAAAAAGACAGACCGGAGATCAGCGTCGCGGCCACGATGGCGGTGATCAACCCTGTCCAGTACATCGCCTTCCGCTTCCTGAACAGGTAAAAAGGCATCAGCCAGTATCCATGGACATAAAAAACAGCGATACAAGGGACCACCGACCATACCACCCGCCAGCCAATCCCCGGTGCATGGCGCACCTCCGGCGGCATCGGCCCCAGCAGCAGCACACTGCAGATCAGGGCCGCCCAGACAAAACAATGAAATAATATCTTATAAAAATTACTCAATATGCACTATTGCCTTTCTCGCCCGGATCGTATGCGCGCTGAAATATCCCAGGGCGTCATTGCTGATATTCGACCCGGGGTTAGCCGGGGAGGCCGCCGTATTGAACGCCCCGCCCCTGCTTCCGGACCCATCCAGTTCGTTGAAATAGTTAAAGATGGGCTCATCGATGCAATACATCTGCACTTCCACGGCATCGCCTTCATGCATGACATCATCCTGCGTACGCAGGTCCCGGGTGATGTATTTCCCATCCGATAGCCTGTCGTCGAAAACAAAGATATCCTTTGTTTCCAGGAGGCCATTTATATATTCGTTGAACAGATAGTAATTCTTTATGCCGGGAGGATCCTGGTAATGCGGTACAACCCTGATATTTTTATTGCCAAACGCTCCCGCTTTACGAAAAGTAATGGAATCCAGGGCCACGGGAAAAGGCATCGTAGAGACAGCCGTATACAAAGTATCCTGCACCTGCACCGACAGGGTATAAGTAACACCAGGCTTACCCTGTAAGGTAGTGGTAGTATATACACCGGGCGACGCCTCGATCAGGCTATCGCTATGCCCTTCGTTATCGACGATCCTGACGGCAGCGCCGCTGACGGGAGGGTAACTGTTATCCGCATAAAAATCCACGCTGCGGTTGATGGTCACTGTGTAAGGACCTGCAGCATCCGTGACAGATCCCTCTATGACAATGTGCTCTCCGGCATTATCCAGGTCAAGGTGCACCTCTTTCTTACAGGAACAGAGCCAGACCACGCCGGTCATTATGATAATATAACGTCGCATCTTTTAAAATTTGAAATTGTACGTAATGGAAGGCACCCAGCGGAACAGGGCATATTGCAAGGCCCGGGTCTTGGCAGGATTGTCCGGGTCCTGCTCGAAAGTGATGCTGTAAGGATTCTCTCTCCCATATAAATTGTAGATGGAAAAATTCCAGTTGCTGTCGAACTTTTTCGTTTTCTTACCCTGCAGGGTCGCACCGACATCCAGCCGGTGATAAGCAGGCATACGATAGGTGTTCCGGTTGGCATACAGAAAAGCCACCTGACCGTTGACCTCGTATTTCCCGCTGGGCCAGGTGACGGCATTGCCGCTGTAATACGTAAAATCCGCCGACAACGTCCACTTCTTCCCTGCTTTCCAGATACCTACGATCGAAAGATTATGGGTCCTGTCCTGGTTGGCGGGGAACCAGCTGCCCTGGTTGATCTCGCTGAACTGCCGCTCTGTCCGGGCAAGCGTATAGCTAACCCAGCCATTGAACTTTCCATATTTTTTCTTGAAGAACAGCTCCCACCCATAGCTTCTCCCCTTCCCGAATACAACCTGTGATTCGACATTCTCATTGGCTATCAGCTGGGCGCCATTTTTATAATCTATCTGGTTCTGCATGTTACGGTAATACACTTCCGAAGAGAACTCATACTTGTTGTCACTAAAATTCCGGTAATATCCCACCGACACCTGGTCCCCAATCTCCGGCCGCACATTATTGCTGCTGGGTATCCAGACATCCGTAGGATTGGCAGAGGTGGAATTGGACAACAGGTGCAGGTTCTGCGTCGTCCGGGTGTACGCCACCTTCACCGAGTTGCTGTTATTGAACTTATAGCTCGCCGAGAAACGAGGTTCGAGGTTAAAATAGTTCTTTACCACTTTGCCGCCGGCATAAACAGCCGTATCCACGGCATTGCCTTCCTTGTCATACGTATAAAAATCACCGGGTCCCATTACTGCGAAGTCCGTAGCACGCAGGCCATAATTGATGTTGATCCTTCTAAACAGGGAAAGATCATGCGAAAAATAAACAGCGCTTTCCAGCGCATGTTTATTCTGCAGCGCCAACGGATTGAAGCTGGAGGTTTCCGTGGCCGAGATCACGCCCGGGGAAGTAGTATGATCGATGACATCGATGCCGAAATTTATCTTATTGCTGGCATTGGCATAATACTGCATATCCTCCTTGAAATGCAGGTCCTGTATATAAGAAGTGATCCCGATATTGTTATTGCCGGAATTGATCGTTATATCATAATTGTACTTGCTGTATATCAGCGAGGTATTTGAAAATAGCCGGCTGTTGAAAATATGGTTCCAGCGGATGGTCCCCGTTGCATTCCCATAGTCGATGCCAAATGTATTGCCGAAGCTAAGGTTGTCCTTCCCGAAATAACCGGAGAAATAAAGGTGGTCCCGGTCGCTAAGGCGGAGATTCGCCTTGGCATTGATGTCATAAAAATACAGGCTGTTCTGGTTGGTAGAAGTGTCCTTTGACAGTTTGAGAAAAACATCCGCATACGTCCTGCGGGCGCTGACGATAAAAGAGCTCTTGTCCTTTTCAATCGGCCCTTCTATGTTCAGACGGGATGAGATGAGCCCGATGCCGCCGCTGGCATGATACTCCTTATTGTTGCCGTCATTCATCTTTACATCCAGCACGGAAGACAACCGTCCGCCATATTCCGCGGGCGTAGCGCCTTTATAAAGCGTTACATCCTTGATGGCATCCGAATTGAACGTGGAAAAGAAACCTAACAGATGGGAAGGGTTATACACGGTTGCCTCATCCAGCAGGATAAGGTTTTGGTCCGTATTGCCCCCGCGTACAAAAAATCCGCTGTTGCCATCCCCTGCCGACTGCACCCCCGGTAATAATTGCAGGGTCTTCAGAATATCTTTTTCCCCGAAGATCACAGGCACATCCTTGATCTCGTTGATGGATAGCTTCTGGACACCCATCAGCGGCCTGGAGACATTATTGTTCCTGCCCGCCGTCACAACGGCCTCCTGCAGCTGCCGCACACCGGCTTCAAGCGTAATGGATAGGGTGGTATCCTTTTTCAGGTCTACGGCAATGCTGTCGCTGGCGTATCCGGAGAAACTTACCACCATCGTATAACGACCGGCGACAGCGCTGATGGAATAAAAACCATACGCATTGCTGACAGCTGCGGCATTGGGACTTTCCACCAGCATAACGCTGGCTCCGATCAATGTCTCCCCGGAGCTTTTATCCCTGATCGTCCCGCTTACGGTATGACGGGCTTGCGCTAACGCTGCCGCCGGAAGAAACCATACACATAGATAAAAAAGTAATCTCATCGCTGTTGGTTATTGAGACGCAATTGATTTTCGATTGGCCGCACAAGAATAATAAGAGCTTCTGTTAAAAAAAAGTTATCGGGGACAAGATACAGGAATATGGGTACAAGAGGAGCACATATTTGCACCATTACAGCATGGTAGGGTTTTTGATTTATATATGAAAAATGCGACTATGATTGAAAAGATGACAGGGCTCCCATCCAACGTTATTGGATTTAAAGCCAGCGGCGAAGTAAGCATGAAGGATTATCAGGATATTATCTTTCCGGAAGTCAAAAAACAGGTGGATAAAGAGGATAAACTGAACTACATATTTCTGATCGACGCCCCCCTGAATGATTTTACGATGGGAGCATGGATCAGCGATGCCTGGCTGGGTTTGAAAGAAGCTGCAAGGTGGCGGCGGGTAGCGATTGTCTCAGATGTGGAAAAAATTCGGCACTTCACAGACAAGGCCGGCAAATGGGTGCCGGGCGAATACAAAGGATTCCCTGTTGCAGAGCTAAAAGAAGCCATTGCATGGGCAGGCGCACCGGAAAAAATACCCGCCCATTGAATTATGCACTTTGGCTATTTTGTCGCTTATGAATCGTTTTTTCATCGGCCTTCTGTTCTTTTTCTTTCCGGTATTCGCTCTGGCCCAAAACAACGACAGCGTACCCAGGGTGAAAAAAGACACCGTGCCCCAGGTAAAAAAGGCTGCTGACTCTGTACACTACACCGATACGACGAAGTATCACGGGTCCTGGTCGGCGACGGGCAATATCAACAATACCAACACCTTCAGCTCTTATCTGATAAGCAACACAGTCCAGGCCAGCGCCGCCCGGAAGAAATCGGCCCTCAACCTCAACACCAGCTGGATATATGGCGCACAATCGGGCAACCTCACCAACAATGATTTTACCGCTACCCTCGATTTCAATATGTACAAAACCATCCGTCACTTTTATTACTGGGGTCTGGTCAACTATAATACCAGCCTTTCGCTGCGGATAAACAACCTTTTTCAAAGCGGCGGAGGCTTCGGCTATAATATCCTGGATAAAAAGACGGCTGCTATCCTGGTCAGCGACGGCATTTTGTTTGAGACGGGCGATCTATACCAGCTGTTTTACACCGGACAGCCAGGCGGAGAAACGATACGCGATCGCTACTCGGTATTCCGGAACTCCTTCCGGCTGAAATACCGTTTTGTCATTCACGACAAGGTGACACTGGAAGGCATCGAACTTATCCAGCATTCACTGGCCACTGTCCATAACTATATCATGAACCTCACCGCCAGCGGCTCGGTACGGCTGAATAAATGGCTGAACGTGACCACCGCCTTTACTTTTAATAAATTCACCCGTACCCGCAGCGAAAACACCCTCATAACCTTTGGGTTTACCGTCACCCGGTGACCTGACCGGGCTGATCTGGCCGGGCTTTTGTATTACCAATGGCATGAACTATCAACCCATTGAAAATTATGGCATCATCGGCGACCTGGGTACGGTAGCCCTCGTGAGCCTGGAAGGGTCTGTCGACTTTATGTGCTTCCCTGATTTCGATTCACCCAGCATATTCGCCGCCTTGCTGGACTGGCAAAAAGGCGGGTTCTTTTGCATCCGGCCCCAATTCAGCCAGATGAAGACAAAACAGCTGTATCTGCCCGATACCAATGTGCTGCTGACCCGCTTCCTCTCCGTCGACGGTGTGGGAGAGATCACGGATTTTATGCCCATCAGCGGCGAACCCAACAGTGAAAAGAAACTGATGAGAAGGGTCTCCACCATCCGGGGAGAAGTGACCTATCAGCTTCAGTTCCGGCCCCGGTTTAATTATGGACGTGATGCGCACAAGACCACACATAAAGGGAAAAACGAAATACACTTTACCAGCAAAGGACAAACGGCCACCAGCCTTCGGCTCAGGTCCAGCATTCCACTAAAGATCACAGAAGGCGATGTCGTGGCGGAATTTACCCTGTCCGCCAACCAGACAGCCGACTTTATCCTGGAAGATGCCGGTAACGGCAAAGAAGAGCAGGCCCCCATCGATACACAACTGACCCAGTGTCTTTTTCAAACGGTGAATTACTGGAAAGGCTGGATGTCCAACAGTATCTACACAGGCAGATGGATGGATGTGGTCAACAGGTCCGCCCTGGTCCTGAAGCTGCTGACCTCCTCTCAATACGGATCCATCATCGCAGCACCAACCTTCAGCCTGCCCGAACACATCGGCGGCGAAAGGAACTGGGACTACCGCTACACCTGGATACGCGACGCATCCTTTACCGTCTATTCTTTTATACGGCTGGGTTATACCAGGGAAGCAGGGACATTCATGAGGTGGGTGGAAAAACTTTGCCGGGACATAAAAGACAACAGCCGCCTGGGCATCATGTATTCCATCAACGGCAATGCCCAGCTAAAGGAACATGTACTGGATAACCTGGAAGGCTATATGCAATCCTCCCCTGTGCGGGTAGGCAACGATGCCTACAGCCAGCTGCAGTTGGATATCTATGGCGAGCTGATGGATTCCGTCTACCTGTTCAATAAATATGGAGATCCCATCTCCTATGATTTCTGGAATGATCTGTCAAAACAGATGGACTGGCTGGCTGCCAATTGGCACCAGCCCGACGATGGTATCTGGGAGGTCAGAGGCGGCAGGAATAACTTCCTCTGTTCCCGGCTCGCCTGCTGGGTAGCCCTGGACAGGGCGATAAAAATAGCCGAAGCACGCTCCTTCCCTATCAATGGCCACTGGCAGCGGGAAAGGGACAACATATACCACAGCGTTTATAAGGACTTCTGGGATGAGGGGAAAAAAGCATTTATGCAATTCCCCGGCTCGGATACCGTAGACGCCTCCAGTTTGCTGATGCCGTTGTTCCGTTTCATCAGCCCCAAGGATCCCCGTTGGCTTTCCACCCTGAACAGGATCGAAAAAGAGCTGGTGATGGACTCCCTTGTATACCGTTACCGGCCCGAGATCGCTTCACCCGACGGCCTCGCCAGTCATGAAGGTACTTTTTCCGCTTGTACTTTCTGGTACGTCGAATGCCTGTCCCGCTCCGGTCAATTGGAAAAGGCCCGCTTTTATTTTGAAAAGATGCTGGGCTACGCCAACCACCTGGGATTGTATTCCGAGCAACTGGGTTTTGAAGGACAGCACCTGGGCAACTTTCCCCAGGCCTTTACGCATCTCGGTCTCATCAGCGCCGCATACAACCTCAACAAACAGCTCAATGACACCAGGAATAAAAATGTATCTTTAGATACATGAAAAAGCTCTCCTGGCTGCCTTTCGCCGTCCTGCTTTCCACCTCCCTCCAGGGACAAATACTCAACATCGATAAGACCGACACATCGGATTACGTCCGGAAGACCAAGGCTTCCTTCAACCTCAACACAGGACTGGAGATCGATCGGCAAAAACAAACATTGTACGATGCTACCAATACAGCCGAATTGATGGTGCAGGAATATAAAGAGTTATTCCTGTTAGCTGCCAGCTACCGGTTCACCTACAACGGGCCCGATGACATCCTCAACGCAGGATATATCCATCTGCGTTACCGTCACAATTATAAGAACAGGATACAACCGGAGCCCTTTGGACAATATCAATGGGATAATAAACGGGGCATCCGCTACCGCGCCCTGGGAGGCATCAATGTCCGTTATAACTTCTGGAAAGGCGATCATTTCGATCTCAATTGCGGCGTAGGCCCCATGTATGAAGTGGAAAAATGGGATTATACGGCGGTAGATTCGGCAAAAATTCCTCCCGGCGCCCTTCCCATCGTCAACCATCTGTGGAAGATCAATTCCTATGTACGCCTGGATTGGAAGACCAGCCCCAACAGCGATATTACTTTCAATCTTTTTCTTCAGACCCGGCCGGACCGTTTTCAGCCGCGCATCGCTCCCCGCGCACAATGGGATCTCAAGGCCGGCAAACATGTCGGTCTATCAATTGCCTACACAGGTCTCTATGACACCCGGCCCGTGGTGCCCATCGAGAAATTCTACTATAGCCTCAGCAACAGCCTGCTGCTGAACTTTTGACCATTCCGGCCCTGTTGCGTCCCCGCTCAGTTCGAGTCCTGCCTTTGTCCGCTGCCCATGGCCCCCGTCGATTCATTGGTGGCATCGGGAAGGTCCTCCTTGGTCAGTCCTTTCGGAGCATCCTGTGGAGTACTATCCTGCCTGGTCTTTTTATCGCCCTGCTTCGGGTGGTCCTTCTTTTTTGGATCCACTGGCTTTTTCGTATGCTGCTTCATAATAAGGCTTTTAATAAGATAGCCGCAGAAAAATCCATGCCATCCGGCCCGGCCCGGCCGAATTCATCGAAACCATACCTGAATTGGTCGAAATCTTTTCCTCCTTTCCACGGTAAGGGTAGCTTTGTTGAAAAATCCCCCTAGCCCATGGAATACGATAACGATAGAGTGAGGCGCAGGACCGACAGGACCGAGATCTTTTATTGGATCCTCTTCGTCCTTATCTACCCCCTGATCAATGGAACATCCCTTTTTCTGCGCGATCTGCGGATCTGGCCGGTGCTGTTTTTCGTAAGCCTGCTCCTGTTCCCCGCTTACCTGCTTTATTCCCGGACGATGGGCGCCGTCTTCCTTACCCGGCAACGCAGGAGCGCCGCCATCCTGATGACCATCCTCTCCTTCCTGGTGATTCAGACATTCCTGTTCGCATTCTATTCACTGGTACTGAAATTCAACCCGAGCCCCTGGGAAAAGGCTTATTTTACCTTTTCCAACACGACTCTTTTGCGGGAAAGCTGCTGGACCATCCTGAATATGAGTTTTTCCATGGCCATCTTTTACATCCGCAAATCCATCGATGAAAAAGCCTTGCTGGAAGCCGTCCAGCGGGACAGCAATTTCTTTAAGCTCCGCTATCTCAGGGCCCAGCTCAATCCCCATTTCCTTTTCAATACGTTGAACAGCATCTATTCCCTGAGCCTGCAGCGATCCGAAAAAACACCCGAAGTGGTGGTCAAGCTGGCCGATATCATGCGCTATCTTATCTATGAATGCAATGAGGAAAAGATACCGCTGGATAAAGAGATCACATTTATCCGTAACTACATCGACATCGAGCGGATACGCTACAAGGCGGATATCAGGTTTACCGTGGAAGGTCTCACTGCCGGCGTCATGGTCGAGCCTTTCCTCTTTATATCCTTTATCGAGAACGGCTTCAAACACGCCATGGATAACTCCTTTACCGAGCCCTTCATCTATATCACCCTCAAGATAGAAGAAGGACAAATCATCCTGAATGTCATCAACAGCACCAATGCCGACCTGGAAACCCAGGCCAAACGCCGCATGGCAGGAAAAGGTCTTGCCAATAGCAAAAGCATCCTCGAGCTGTTATATCCCGATGCCTATGAACTGGACATCATCCAGACGGAGAAGGAAGAGAACAGGAACAGCGAGCTACGGCTACGCCATGCCCGCGAACGCCTGGAAACGCTTTACCCCGATGCTTTCACCCTCGATGTGATATTAAGCAAAGGCGCTTTCACCGTATCTTTAATCCTGAAAACTGCAGCAGCTTGATAAAATGCATTATAGTGGAAGATGAGACCCTGGCCCAGGATGTCATAAAAAGTCATTTGGAACAATTGGGCCGCTGGGAGCTGGTAGGCGTATACCGGAATGCCCTCGAAGCTACGGAAGCCCTCCGGACACAGGAAGTGGACGTCATGTTCCTCGACATCCGCCTGCCCGGCATGAGCGGTCTTCACTTCCTCCGCACCCTCTCCGATCCCCCGCTGGTAGTACTTACCACCGCCTATGCAGAATACGCCGTGGAAAGCTATGAGTTCAGCGTCATCGACTACCTGTTAAAACCCATCTCCTTCGAACGCTTCTCGAAGGCAGTGAGCAGGATAGAGGATGGACGGCTCTTTTCCCTCACCAGTAAAGAGCAGGAGAAGATCCACGAAGATCATATCTTCATCAAATCCAACAGTAAGTTCTTTAAGGTCAACTTTTCCGAGATAGTCTATGTCCAGGGAATGAAGGATTATCTAAAGATCCATACACCGGAATATACACTGGTGACCCATCAGACCATGAACGAGCTGGAAAAGACCCTGCCCGCCCGTCAATTCATCCGGGTACACAAATCCTACATCGTCGCCATTGCCCATATCCGGTCCATCTACGGCAACTCTATCGAGCTGGGAAAGCTCACCATCCCCATCGGCATCAATTATAAAGAGGCCGTCATGAGCCTGGTAGGACGGAAACAATGATGGATCATCAGCTCAATGACGCCGGCTCAAACTCGATGACGCTGCTCAATTCTTTAAATACCGCTCCAGGTACTGAAAACTTACCGTCGATATCAGCAGCTGACTCTGCCAGTTATACGCCGCACCATGGGCTCCCGGCGGATAGATCCGCAGGTCTGCATCCTTACCCATATTGGTAAGCGCCGTCAGCAGTTGCATGGTATGCGCGGGATGTACATTGTCATCGCTCATGGAATGTATCAGCAGCAGATGGTCCTTCAAATTGGCCGCATGGGTCATGTCCGAGCTGTTCTTATACCCTTTCTCATTCTCCGGCAGCGTCCCCATATACCGCTCCGTATACACATCGTCATAGAGCCGCCAGTCCGTTACAGGAGAATTGGCAATGCCCACCTTGAAGACGCCGGGATGAGTCAGCAGGGTGTAAGTAGTGCTGTATCCCCCATAGCTTCCTCCCATGATGGCCATCTTACTGCCGTCCACATACGGCAGGGTGGACAGATAACGCGCCGTCTCCACAAAGTCATTGCTCTCCCACTTTCCCAATTGCCCATACACCACCTTCATAAACTGGCTGCCGTAATTGGCAATGCCCCTGTTGTTGACATCCACGATGATATAACCGTTCTGCGCCAGCCATTGATGCATGCCGTTGGCTCCCCACCGGTTGAATACGCCATGGGATTCCGGACCTCCATAGATGGCCAGTATGACGGGATACTTTTTGGTGGAGTCGAAATTAAAAGGCTTGATCATGCTACCGTCAAGTCCTACGCCATCCGAGGTTTTGAAATGGAAGAATTCCGTAGGCGAATAAGCATGCGTCTTTACAAAATCGCTGGTCGGCTGGTTGTCCTGTAACCCCCGGAGCAATTTGCCTTTCGTATCATACAAACCCACCTGCATCGGTGTGCCGGCATTGCTGTATTCATCGATGTACCAGGCGGTATTCGTAGACATATCGATGTTATGGAACCCCGCTACGCCGGTGAGTTTTTTCTTTCCCGTTCCATCATACCTGATCGTATACAGCTGCTGTTCGAGAGGAGAAGCTTCGGCGGAAAGATAGTAGATAGACTTTGTATCCGGGTTGATGCCCGTCACCTTGATCATATCCCAGTTGCCGCTGGTGACCTGGTTGATCAGCTTTCCGTCGTATCCATAATGATAGATATGATAATAGCCGCTCCGGTCCGACACCCAGAAAAAGTCTTTCGTCTTTTCGGGGAAATAGATCATGTCGTTTACATTGGTATAGAAATTAAAGATCGCTACCCATGTATCGTTCTTTTCCTGCAGCACGAGCCGGCGGGCGCCCGTCCTGACGTTGAAGAAATAAAGCTTCATATGGTTCTGCGCCCGGTTGAGGGTCATCATCGCCAGCTCATCCGGGTTGCTGGTCCAATAGATACGGGGAATATAAAGATCTCCCGTATCCTCCGGCTGCAGCCATATATTCTTACCGGACTGCACATCCACCACGCCGATCCTTACCCTGGGATTGGCATCCCCCGGCTGAGGTATGGGAATGGTTACCTGCTCGGGATGAGATCCTTCATAATTGGTCATATGAAAGATGGGCACAGGGCGTTCGTCGAACTGCCAGAAAGCGATATACCTGCTGTCCCGGCTCCAGTTCCAGGCTTGCGCCTGGCCAAACTCTTCCTCATATACCCAATCGTAATGCCCGTTGAAAATGCCGTTGTCGGAAGCGCTGTCGGCAGTGAGCTGCTGCTCCTTCCCTTTGGAAAAATCATAGACATACATGTTGCCGCCCCTTTCAATACCCACCATCTGACCATTGGGTGAAAGCTCTGCCGACCTTGCGTCACGGGCAGCCTGCTGTAGCTGCCGGGTATCCACATCATAAATATAATAGTCGGATATGGCGCTGCGGCGATAGAGATGCCGGGTATTGGTCCTGAACACCAGGTGCTTGCTGTCGTGGCTCCATTGAAAGGATTGGTAATTGAAATCCTTGTCGGATCCGGGGAAGTGCATACCGCTGTTGGAATAGACGGTCTTTTCCTGCAGCGTCTTTGGATCCATCACATGTATCTCGTTGCCCGTAATAAAAGAATACTGGTTGCCTTCCTGTATCCAGTTGACGCTGGCAGGACCCGGCTTGCCTCTCAGCACAGCGGTGGTTTGCAGCGCTTCCGCCATGCTCCGGTATTGCTTTTTATCCTGCGCATAAAGACCGCTGGTACCAAAAAGCAGGAGGGCAAGGACCCCGGAGAGGGCTCGGGGTGTCTGGGTAAATTGCATGATCATATTTACTTTTACTTTTTTGGAGGCAGGCTGAAAGCCACTGCATCGTGTTCGAAATGTCCTTTATGGCTGCCGTCACAAAACGGCTTGTTCTTTGAAAGACCACAGCGGCATATCGAAATGATCTCTCTTCCGCCAAGATCATAGCCCGCGCCCGTTTTATCTACTATTTCAAAATCGCCTTCTACTTTCAATGATCCATTGCTGTTGACTGTAATCTTTGTTTTTGACATTGCCTGTTTTTTCAATTTTGTGTAAGCTCCCGGTCCATCCGGGCCGGCAAATTAGCGTTTTTTTTCTTACAGGCGGGTTGGATTGTATATGAGCGGCGGACATTGTTTTGTCCGGCAAATAAGATTATTATATTTTACATACTCAAATTTTATAATGAAGCGAAAAGACTTTCTTTCAATGGCCGGCCTGGGCATGGGCGGTGTATTGCTGGGCCGGGTGCCGGTGCTGGGCGCAGCCGCACGACCACGCACTGAGACAGCCTGGATAGATGCAGGGATCAAAAAGCAGCTGGCGGATGTAGCCCTGAATGCAGCCCGGTCGAAAGGCGCCGCCTACGTCGACGTACGCATCGGCCGCTATCTGAACCAGTTCATTATTACCAGAGAGGATAAAGTATTGAATATAGTGGATACGGAATCATATGGTATTGGTATCCGTGTGATCGCCAACGGCTGTTGGGGATTCTCCGCCACCGACAAGCTGGACAAAGACAATATCGCCCGGACAGCCGAAATGGCGGTAGCCATTGCAAAAGAAAATGCCCGTCTGCAATCCCAACCTGTGCAGCTGGCGCCGCAAAAAGGCTTTGGAGAGGTCAGCTGGAAGACACCCATCATAAAGAACGGTTTCGACATTCCCATCAGGGAAAAGGCAGAGACGCTCCTGGCCGTCAATGATGCAGCGATGAAAGGCGGCGCCAATTTTATCGACACGGCCCTTTTCCTGGTGAATGAACAGAAATTTTTTGCTTCCACAGACGGTTCATATATAGACCAGGATATCCATCGCATATGGCCCACTTTCACGGTGACGAAGATAGACAGCAAGACAAGTAAGTTCGAGACGAGAGACTCCCTGGGTTCCCCCATGGGAATGGGCTATGAATATCTGACACCGGATGAAAGCCAAAAAATAAAGACGGTGACCACCTTGTACAGGGACAGATATGATATGCTGGAAGATGCCAGGCTGGCTGCTGTACAGGCAGAAGAAAAACTGGCCGCCAAATCCGTAGAACCGGGTAAATACGACCTGGTACTGGATCCCAGCAACCTGTACCTTACCATCCATGAATCCTCGGGCCATCCGACAGAGCTGGACAGGGTCCTGGGATACGAGGCTAACTTCGCAGGCACCAGCTTTTTGACCCTCGATAAATGGAAGACAAAAAAATTCAATTACGGCAGCAAGCTGGTCAATATCGTCGCCGACAGAACCCAACCCGGTTCCCTGGGCGCCGTAGGTTATGACGATGAAGGCGTAGGATGCAAGGAATGGGATATCATAAAGGACGGTGTGCTGGTAAACTACCAGGCGATACGCGACCAGGCGCACATCATCGGTCTCAACGAGTCCCAGGGATGCTGCTATTCCCAAAGCTGGCAGGACGTTCAGTTTCAGCGCATGGCCAATATCTCCCTGCGCCCCGGTCCGGCGCCCCTTACCCCCAATGAGCTGATAAAAAACGTGGAAAAAGGCATCTATATCGTAGGTGCAGGCTCCTACTCCATCGATCAACAACGATATAACTTCCAATTCAGCGGCCAGCTGTTCTATGAGATAAAGAACGGGAAGATCGGGAATATGCTGAAGGATGTAGCCTACCAGGCGAATACCCAGGAATTCTGGAACTCATGCGCCGCCATTTGCGACCAACGCGACTATCGCCTGGGAGGGACCTTTTTTGACGGCAAGGGACAACCGCCGCAAAGCAATGCCGTATCCCATGGCGCAGCTACAACCAGGTTCAACGGTATCAACGTCATCAATACAGGCAGAAAGATCTAAAAACTTTATATGGCACTTTTAACCCGGGACGAATCACGCACACTGCTGCAAAAGGTCCTCAGCTTTTCAAAAGCCGATGAATGCCAGGTCTCCCTCAACGGCTCGATAGGAGGCAACATACGCTATGCGCTGAATTCCGTATCCACCAGCGGATCATTCAACCAGATGAGCCTGGCCATCAGCTCCGTATTCGGCAAACGGCTCGGCACTACCACCATCAATGAATATGACGACGCCTCCCTGCAAAAAGCCGTACAGCGCAGCGAGGACCTGGCACGGCTGGCGCCGGAAAACCCGGAGTTCGTGTCCTTCTTAGGTCCCCAGACCTACGATACACCCTCCAAAACATATGTGCCCGAAACCGCAGCGATCGATGCGAAATTACGCGCCGACATGGTACAACAGAGTCTGCAGATATCCCGCGACAATAAGCTGGCCGCTGCCGGCTACCTGGAGAACAGTTCTACTTTTTATGCCCTTATGAACTCCCACGGCCTCTTCGCCTATACCACCAACACAGCGGTGAATTTCTCCGTTACCTTACGAACGGAAGATGGCACCGGCTCCGGCTATGCGGCCAGGGGATATAATGATATTTCCAGGCTCGATGTGCTGTCCGCCTCGAAGACGGCAGCCTGGAAGGCAGGCAGATCCACGGGAGCCAGGGCGCTGGAACCCGGCAAATACACCGTGATCCTGGAGCCGGCCGCAGGCATCGTATTGCTGGAAAATCTTTACGGCAGCCTCGACGCCCGCAACGCGGACGAAGGCCGCAGCTTCCTCAGCCTCCCGGGGGGAAAAACAAGACTGGGCGAAAAACTGGTGGATGAAAGGATCAATATCTATTCCGACCCGCACAATGAAGATCTGCCCACCTGCTACTATAACTTCGACGGCCAGCCGCAAAAGAAAATGACCTGGATAGAGAAAGGCGTGGTCAAAAATCTCTTTTATTCCCGCTATTGGGCAAAACAAAAAGGAGTCCCAGCCATACCGCAACCCGACGGCATCATCATGGACGGCGGCACGGCCAGCCTCGAAGAACTGATAAAAAGCACTGAGAAAGGGATCCTCGTCACCCGCCTCTGGTATATCAGGTCCGTCGATCCGCAAACCTTGCTATACACAGGTCTCACCCGGGACGGTACATTCTATATCGAAAATGGAGAGATCAAATTCCCTGTCAAGAATTTCCGCTTCAACGAAAGCCCGGTGATCATGCTGAACAACCTGGAAACATTGGGTAAACCCGAACGGACAGTCAGTGGAGAAACGGGAGGCTCGGCATTGATACCGCCGATGAAGATCCGTGATTTCACTTTCACATCGCTTTCTGATGCAATCTAGCCTGACACTAAACGAAAAAACCCCCAACATTACTCAGGGGCTTTTCAAGAGAAATTGGAATTTTAATGGTTTTTCGGATGCTTGGATATTCGGTTACTTCATCGGAATTGGATATAGCAAATCTAGTGCATGCGCAATTGTTAAAAAAGAGCAAAGTCCCTCGATTTTTATCGTAATTATACGACACATTAAAGCTTAACATTATACCAAACTATCTGCAATAGGTAATTTTACGGTAAAAGTAGTCCCAACGCCAGGCTCCGAGAAAAGCATGATCTCTCCCTTATGCAGTTTGATGATCCGGTGAGCCAGTGAAAGTCCAAGACCAAACCCCGGAATGGAATGCCCCTCATCCGTCCGGTAAAATGGCTGGAATATCCTCTCCCATTCCTCTCTGACAATACCCCTTCCCTTGTCTTCGATGGATACGATGATCTCCCGATGATATACGGACAGCCGTACAGTGGCAAGATGATCGTCGGAATATTTACAGGCATTGGAAACAATATTCCTCATAGCCGTAAAAAGCAGCTCCTCATTCCCCAACACCAGCAGGTCCTCTTCCCTTTCAGGCAGCCCATCGAAGTTCAGGATGACGGAATAAGGTCCGGCCGCCTTGGATATATCGCCTGGCAACCGCAGCAGGATCTCATCGATACGCACCTGGTCGATCTCCAATACTCCCGCCATACCGGACGCTTTGGCAAATTCCAATAGAGTCTGCGTAAGCTTGTTCATCTGCTGTACATCCTGGTACACAGACTGGATCACCTTGCGGTAATCCCCGATACTCCTCATCCGTTGTAAGGACACCTCCAATTGACTGGAGATCACGGTCAGTGGGGTGGACAATTCGTGGGATGCATTGGCGATAAAGCGTCCCTGTATCTCGAAGCTCTCCTGGAGACGGTTGAGCAGGCTATTCAGCGTACCGGAAAGATAATCCCATTCATCGCCCGGCGCCCCACCGGTGGAACGTATCCTCCGCGCCAGGTTATGAGCAGAGATATCGTTGACATCATCGGTGATCCTTCTCAACGGGCGCAGCAGGCTGATGGAAAAAAGCCATCCTACTATGACGGCGCTAAGCAACCCGCCGACAAAGCTCAGGGACAGCACCATCCTGAGATGCCGTAATTTCTCGTCCCCCGGCTCATCATAAGCCCCTGCGATAATGACCAGCGCAGCATCCCCGCCTTTATAATAATAAGCTACAGCATCCTTATTGCCCTGCACGAAATAGACCTTGCCCTTCTGCCGGGCCCTGGCCAGCAGCGCCGTATCTGCACGGATGGTATCGGAGGGATCATCACTGTACCGGTAGATCATCCTGCCCGAAAGATCATACGCCTCCACGATCTTATCCTTCATGGCCAGAGAAGTGGATGCGTCGATCCTCCGGATCAGCTCTTGGTCGAATACACCACGCTGGTTCAGCAGCCTTCCCGTGGTAATGGCCCGGTTGTTCAGCCTGATCTGCATATCCTGTATACGATTGACATAGGAGAAATAATAGACGGATACGCACACGAGTGTAAGGATCCCAAAGACAAGGAGCGCAAACAGGAGCGTTATACGGACCTTCACCGGCATCACCGGATGTTTTCTTTGAGGATATATCCCATTCCTACCTGCGTCTGTATGAGCTTATGCTCGAAATCCCGGTCGACCTTATTGCGTACATAGCTGATGTACACGTCGATGACATTGGTATTGGTATTGAAATCTACGTCCCAGACATTGATGGCCAGGTCGGCTCTGGATACTACCCGGTTCTTGTTACGCAGCAGGTATTCCAACAGCTGGAACTCTTTGGCGGTGAGCCTGATCTTCTTCCCGCTCCTGTATACTTCCTTGTTATCCAGGTTCATTTCAAGATCGGCGGCCCTTAGCAGACGACCGACAGGCAGCACCTGCCCCGGCGTACGTTTCAGGACGGCACGGATCTTCAGCAACAGCTCGCGGAACTCGAAAGGCTTTACCAGGTAGTCGTCGGCCCCTGCATCGTACCCTTCGATCTTATTCTCCAGGGTATTCATACAGGTCAACATAACGATAATGGTGTGCGCATTGCCTTGACGGATCTTTTTACAGAGCTCGTACCCATTGATTCCCGGCAGATTGATATCCAGTATCACCAGGTCGAATGACCGGCTGTCGAACAGTTGCTGCCCTATCCTGCCGTCATAAGCCACTTCCACCTCGAAGCCCTGCTCCGTCAGCCCCATTTTGAGGGTGTCGGCGATCTTCTTCTCATCCTCTACCACTAATATCTTTCTTTCCATATGCTACCAATAAAATTAGCCATTTTTTAAACCCTGCCCCCCTTATCGTCATTCTCTAATTCAATTCTAATGCGACTTTAATGTCTTGTTAAGGCTACAGGGTTATTTTGGGTCATTAGTATGTTTATGAATTACGAAGTAATCACGAACTCCGTTAAAAAGACGTATATGCTTGTGAGTAAAAGATTGACGTGTCTCAGCTGTGTTCTATTTGTGATGGGTGGCATCCATAGCCAATCGACAGTGGACGCCTACAAACTGCTGTCCTACCAGCGCTATGAGAGTGCCGCCCATTTACTACAGGACATCGTTAAAGCAAACCCCAACGACGCGGAAGCCTGGTGGCTCCTCACCCGCACCTACCTCCACAACGGCAAAACAAAGACCATACACGACAGCCTGTTGCTGTTGCCTTCCGGTAATGCCAATGCCCCCCTTATACTGTGTGCATATGGACAGGTGTTGATGCAGGAGCATAAAAAAGACAGCGCGGCCATCTATTTCAGCAAGGCGCTGGAAGAGACAAAACAAAAAGACCCCAAAGTGCTGCTGGCCGTCGCCATAGCCCAGCAGGACATACCCGAAGGAGATGCGAATTATGCCATCGACCTGCTGACAAAAGCCCTTAAAAAGGACAAGCATAACCCTCAGCTGTACATAGCCATGGGTAATGCCTACCGCATGCTTGCCAATGGCACCGGGTCCTACAAAGCGTACCAGGAAGCGCTGAACCAGGACAGCCGCTGCGCGGAAGCCTCCTACAGGCTCGGAAAGATCTTCGTCTCCCAGGCCAATGACAACATGTACCTGAAATATTTCAATGACGCAGTCAGCGCCGACAGCCTCTACGCTCCTGCCTGGTACGAACTGTACTACCATTATTATTTCAAAGATGTCAGCAAAGCCATGGACTGCCTTCAGCATTACATCGCCGCCAGTGACAAAAGCAGCACGAATGATTACCTGCTGACAGACCTTCTGTACGCCTCCCGTAAATACCAGGATGCCATCCAACATGCACAGGAGCTCATCGGACAGCAGGGACAACAGACGGAGCCGCGTCTTTACAAGCTCATAGCCTACAGCTATAAAGAGCTCGGCGATTCGGCCAAAGCGCTGGATGCCATGCAGCGCTATTTCAAAGAACAAAACGACACAGGCTTTGTAGTAAAGGACTACGAAACCATGGGCGAGCTGTACGACAAGATCCAGCAATCCGATTCTGCCATCAGATATTACGTAAAAGCCGAAGCCTTGCAAAAAGACAGCCTCAAAAACATAGAATACTACAAAAAGCTGGCGGACATCTACAAAAAGCTCAAGGACTATCCCAACCAGGCCGTTTGGCTGGGTAAATACTACGAGCACAACAGCCGGAGCACCAACCTGGATCTCTTCAACTGGGGACTGGCACACTACATGGCGAAGAACTATCCGATGGCAGACAGCGTATTCGGTATGTATGAAACAAAATATCCGGACCAGGATTTCGGGTACTACTGGCGGGCCCGCAGCGACGCAGCTATCGATACCGCAATGTCTACCGGCATGGCCATCCCACATTATCTCAGGCTGATCGAAATAGCAGGCAAGGACACCACCAGCAAAACCAACCGCAAACACCTGGTGGAATCCTACGGCTATATTGCCGCCTACAAAGCCAATGCTGAAAAGGATTATGCCGGCGCAATAGATTATTTCCAGCGGCTGTTAAGCCTGGACCCGGGCAATACGGACGCCCAGCGGTATATCACCATCCTGAAAAAGAAGACCAATATGTAAACCCGTCACATTTTAGGCGGCTTTTATCACATTTGCGCCCGCGGGGATAGGGAATGTCCTAATCTTGTGAAAAACATCGGATAATGACAACCCAATCCCTGGAATCCTCCACCCCCCGGCTACGTTGGAGAGAGCATGAGCTGATACTGGCTACAGTCATCTGTGTACTGACCGTGGCCGCCAGTATCTGGAAAGTACTGGACAATTCATGGGCTTTGCTGAACAAAGAATACGGCGACCCTTTCTATAACAACAATATCCCGTTCAACTACGCCACGAACATCCTGCTGCCAAATATCAGTGTCGCCATCCTCCTGTATCTCTCTTTCCTGATGTTGAATTTTTTTATCCTTCCCCGCCTGCTGCAAACGGATGCGCCCGTAAAAGGGTCCTTTACTTTTCATTTCGCCCGGGCAGGAGGCATCGAGATGAAAGGAGATGCAGGGCTGGTACTGAAACGCACCATTTGGGGCATCGTTTATAGCCTTCTTCTTATGGTCATACTGGGCGCCGCATGGGGACTGGCCATCTACTACAGGAACATATACGTTTATGCTACCCCAGGCAATGATCTGGACGCCCGGCAGGTGATCCTGGGTGGGGGGGTGCGTAAAGCCTTTATCGCCATCGTCGTCTATCTTTTATATGCTTCGATCCGCGAGGCAGCCATCAGCAAGCTTATACAATCCTCCCAATGGAAAGCCTTCCGGGTAAGGCTGGCCAACCAGGTCAGCGGATACTTTGTAGTTTATTGCGCCATCCTCTATTATTTCTACAGTTTTGACATCATCGACCATAAAGCTTACGCGCTGTTCATTTGGATACCCCCTGCCATACTTATCTATCTGACGCATATTTTCTGGCTGTTCCCCTTCAAAGGGAAGCAGTCTTTCTTCAGAGGTCCTGTCTTCCGGCGGCTACTCTTGTCCACGGTCCTATGGGTCTTTCCGTTCAACCTGGTCTTTTGCATCGCCATCGACGAACCCAGGATCTTTGTACCCGCCCTTCTCACCGCCTGGCTGTTCGCCCTGCTGCTGGTCACGCCCCTCTCCTGGTTCATCTACAGATGGCGCAAGGACAGCATCCTCCGTTTCCGGGGGCTCGAGATCGCGCTGGACAAGTCGGAGGCCGACCTGCAATTCCTGCGCAGCCAGATCAATCCCCACTTCCTTTTCAACAGCTTGAACACCCTCTACGGCACAGCCCTACAGGAGAACGCCTTCCGGGCCGCAGAAGGCATCCAAAAGCTGGGGGACATGATGCGCTTCATGCTCCACGAGAACCACCAGGAAAAGATCCCCATGTACAAGGAAATAGAATACCTGAAGAATTATATCGACCTGCAAAAGCTGCGTACCCAGTCCTCACCCGACATCCTCATCGAATCCGAGATCGACGGTTCAGGCTGCGACCATATGATCGCTCCCATGCTGCTCATCCCCTTTGTCGAGAACGCTTTCAAGCACGGCATCAGCCTGAATGAACGGTCATGGGTAAATATCCGCCTTCATTGTGACTCAAAAGGAATCCTGTTCGAAGTAAGGAATAGCGTCCACGTCCGCAAGGACAGCGACCCGGAAAAAGACAAGTCGGGGGTAGGCATGAAAAATGTAGTAAACAGGCTAAGACTCATTTATCCCGGCAAACACGAATTCTTTGTAAACGGCAACGACAGGGAATTCTTTATCCAGTTGCTGATCGAACCGGGAAAGATCACGACATTTGAAAAAACTATGGCATGAGTATGCTAACGGCGGTAGCCATCGACGACGAACCCATGGCGCTGGAAGTGATCAAAAGCCTGTCGGTAAAGATCCCCTTTCTCCAGCTGCAGGCCTGCTTTACAAATGCCTTCGAAGCAATGGGATACCTTAAGAAAGGCGAAACGGACCTGATCTTTTTGGATATAAAAATGCCGGATATTTCCGGTATGGACCTGATGCGCAGTCTTTCCCATCCGCCAATGGTGATATTTACCACGGCCTACAGTGAGCATGCAGTCCAAAGTTTCGAGCTGGATGCCATCGATTATCTGTTAAAACCTTTTTCCCCGGCCCGCTTCCTGAAAGCCTGCCACAAGGCGCATGAGCTATACACATTAAAACAGCAGCAAACCAATAACCATTCCGCCGCAGACCACATCTTTATCAAAAGCGGTTACGGCCAGATACGTATAGACCTGGGGGATATCCTGTATGTACAAAGTACGGGCAACTATATGCAGTTCATATTGCCGGACGAGAAGATCCTCTCCCGGCTCACCATGAGCGAAGTGGAAGAATTGCTGCCGGCCGGAGCCTTCGTCCGTATCCATCGCAGCTATCTCGTGGCAAGGAACAAGGTCAGCCGCATCGAGAGGGGTTCTGTATGGATAAAGGATAAGGAACTGCCTGTCGGAGCAGGCTATGCCCATGAGATCGACAGGATCACAGGCAGCCGTACTTAGCCCTCTTTTACCTCTATTTTATCCTGGTATACCAATATCGTACCTGAACGGCCCGCGGCCATCATCTTCTGATAGACCTTGTTCACCACGCATTTGTTCAGGAATCGGGATAAGTATTCCACTGTGCTGATATGACTGGGGTTGATATGATTGCCCCGTTCGTCTACTAATTCGATCTGGATGTTCATTTGTTCTTCTCTTTTTTATTTTTCAATGTAAGGTTATTTCTCGTGTACGATGATCTCGGCCCGGCGGTTCAGCCATGCCTGGTTGGGGTCCTTGTTGTCCGCTACAGGATCGTCGCTGCCATATGCTTTAGCTTTCATATAATCGGAAGGTACGCCCCGGCTGTTCATATACTCCAGCACCATCTTGGCCCTTCTCCGGGATAGGAAGTTATTATATTGATTGGTGCCTACATCATCCGTGTACCCCTTGATCTCGACGGAAAGACCGGACTTACGCCGCAGGTGCTCTATCACCTTGTCGATCGTGGAGAAGGCCTTGGAGTTCAATCCATATTCGTTGAACTCGAAGTAGACTACGAAACGCACCACGGGTATGCCGTTGATGGTATCCACCTTATAATCCTCTTCATTAAAATCACCTTCCAGGTTCAGCGCATCATACAATCCGCCCCCATGTTTTCCCCCGGCACGCTTGCGTCCTTTCCCGCCATCGGCCCCGTCATCTCCATCCCTGCCCCTCCTGCCGTCGGCGCCATCCTCACCATCCAGTCCATGCGCTCTCCTGACAGAGTCCATATTGATGGTAATATAGTTATTGATGACGATCCCGCCATTCTTAGCCGTGCTGTCCTTCTTCTTATCGTCGTCCTTTCCACGCCTGTTATAGGGTGAATTGTCCTCTTTCTCCTGCTGTTTCTGCTTCTTGTTCTTGATAGGCAGATATACGCCCACGGAATACATCGTAGTATTCGAAATATTCTTACTTACCGCATATCCATACGTCAGCTGACCCAGCACCATGATTTTTTTTGAATTGAACTTGGCCCCAATGCCCACAGGCGCGCTGACAAAGGAAGCTTCGTTGATAATGTCGTTGATACCGACGGTGATATAGGGCTGTAGCCGGTAAGATGCTCCCAAGAGATGATAATAGATAGATGCATTCAGCAAATTATATGTCTTGGACTTGGTCTGGCTGATGAGTACATTGTCATTGGTAACATGTCCGAAAGAAAGTCCTATATCCGCGCTCACCGACAGTCGACCCGTTAAATTCTTATAGGCGCTGGCGGCAAAAGAGCCATTCCCTCTTTTTTGAAAAGGCAACGTATTCGCATCGCTGAGATAACCCTTCCTGTTCTTTTCCAGGAACCCGAAATCCTGGAACTGCCCCTTCAGCAGGGGCGAGATAAACCAGCGGGTATCCAGTTGCCGGGTGGGGCTTTCCTTTTCCGTGGAATCAGGGGCCGGCAGGCTGCTGGCGCTGTCCTTGGGAATATATTCCTGCGCTCCCTTGCTCCCTTCCTTTGGCGTGGCCATGGCAGTCCCGGAGCTATCTTTATCTTTAACCCAATCACTGGCCGCCGCCGCAATGGTGTCCTTCACAGTGCCGCTGGTATCTTTCGCAGTACCACTGGTGTCCTTTGCCGGCGCCGGAATATTCTGCCTGACGGTATCCGTTGCAGGTGCTTGCCTGGTACTATCCTGCGCCCGCAGTTGCCCAAAGGTCAGCAGGAAGCCGGCTGTTAAGAATATAATTACCTTGTTCATGGGTTAGTATTTAAACCTGTTCTTTTATTATCTAAAAATCTATTTTAAGCGCCAGCTCCAGACCATTACGGGTAATGCCCGCGGCACTGATGGTCGATATATTGATGTCATACAGTATCCCGATGATCAGTTTCTGGTACCTCAATTCCACATCGGGAACGATCGCGTCGTCGTACCGGTAGCCCAGACCCAACCCCACGGCAGCACCACCTGTCACACCGGGTATCGACTTGGTATAAGAGAAATTGTAATAATGACGATAGGCAGGACCTTGCCAGTTCATGGACATAAAGAAACCTACTTCGTCATCTGTTTTTGTGACATACCGGTACCCACCCTGCACGCCGAAATTGGTCTTCAGCCGGGTGGAATCCGATTTGATCTTATAGGAATAGGGCTTGTTTATCTGCATGGCCGACACACCCAGGTACCATTTATCATACCGTGAATTGCTGAACACCGACACACCTGTATTGAGATTGAAATGCCCATAGGACCATCCGCTCGACAGGAGATCGCTGCTGGGCGCGCCTTCGATAGGACCATAGTTGTCATACTGGTCGCCAAAGGCATTCGACACGCCATTTACATTGAAATTGCTTTGATAGTACGCGCCCTGGAAGCCTACAGCCAGGTACGTTTCCTTGCTGTTGATGGGCACTGCATAGGAGATACCCAGCATGCCAAGCGAATTATTCAATATACCTGCATTGGATTTGTCCGAGGCGGCGCCTGCGCTAAGACTGAAATAAGCCGCATTGGCCTTGCTCCTGGCTTCCCTGGACATCAGGGGCATATCGAAAAGAGCGGCTACGCTGTTGTAGGCGATCTGGCCGCCATATTGGACATTGCGATAGTTTAACTTGAGACTGTTGTTCTTGTCGGTTTTAAGGGATTGGTTATACCAGATTGCCATATCCTGCACACGCGAGAAATTGATCTCCTGTCCGCGGACAAGACCCGCGAATAGCAAAAGACACAGTATGATATAAGTCTTCCTCATCTGGATATTGGATTTACTATTATATATAAGTCAGGATGGCAGCAGCAGGCGAATTACTTCACCAGCGACGTCATACCCTTCGCTACGATCTTCTTACCGTTGATATCTATCCCCTCTGCGATCCACAAATACGTTTCCACAGGCTGAGGTACCCCCTTGAACCTTCCATCCCATCCATAATTCGGGTCCTGTGTCGTAAAGATCAGGTTGCCCCAACGATTGTACACGGAAAAGTAATGGAAGGTGGATATACCGACCAGTATCGGCTTCAGCACATCGTTCATACCGTCTCCGTTGGGCGTAAACACCTTCGGTACATAGATATTGATGGCCGCAAATTTCACCCTGGCCGGGCTGCCGTTGATAATGGCCTTTTCGACGGCGCCGACGGTAACAGTAGCCGTCACCAGCACGAAGCCCGGTTTGGAACTGGTAAGCTCGATAGAAACATCTCCATTGGCATCCGTCGTCCAGGGCCCGGGCGTAATGATCTGGGCAGTACCGCTGTCAATGGTAAAGGTCACATTCTGACCGGGCAGCGGATCTCCATTCTGATCCACTATATGCGCTTTTACCATCGTGGTGGACTGACCATCCGCCAGCGCTTCATACACGACGACTATCAGACGGGTGGCAGGATTGGTGACATCCGCTACATTGGTAAACGTTACTTCCTGGTAGCTGCCGTCTATCAACGTGGGTACGCCGTTGTAGTCGATGGTGGCGTCGATCCAGACCGTACCGGCGACCGTATTGATGATCTTCATGATCGCATTGCCGAAAGTGGCCTTGCCGCTGGGGTCCGTAGGTACCGTCACCGTTCCTATGAGCTGGGCCGTAGCAGTCGATGTCCCGCCCGCCCGTATGGAGAAGGTCACCGGAATGCCGCCCTTAGGATTGCCCGTAGCATCCGTGATATAGGCATTTACCTCGTTGGTGCTGACACCATCCGCCGGGGCGAAATTTTTTACGATGGTCAGCTTGGTGCCCAGGCCGCCAGGCGCTCCCGGTGCGGAAGGCACCGCGGGCCCTGAAACAAAGTTCACTATAGCAGGGCTGCCGGTGGTGATAGCAGTGGTAGATCCGCCAACCGTGATCCTGGCGCCCAGCTGTATTGTGCCTACCTTGGTATCATAAATACGTAAGTATATGTCGCCATTACCAACCGTTACAGTGCTCTGAGGCACCAGCACCGCCGTCGCTTCAGGCCCGCCGGAAGGGATGATAAAGAAAACCACATTCACAGTCACACCCGCCGGTAGTGCACCGCCGGCGCCATTCACCAGGTGGGCATGGATGATCGTATAATCGACCCCGTCGGCTGTCGCAGAATTCTTATCCACCACCAGCATGTTCCCCGGGTTGGAGGGATCCGGTGTATCCTTATCGACAAATGTCACCGTCGCGGGGCTGCCGAAGGTGATGGTATAGGTTTTCCCTTTATAGGTGACCGTGGCTCCTATCGTCACCGTACCCACCGCCGCATTGGTGATCGTCAGGGGTATATCTCCGGTACCATTCGGGGTTATATTATTTCCGCCACCCGCCAGCACAGCCGTAGCATTGGCCGTCCCGCCAGGTACGATAAAAAAGGTTACTTTATCTAAAGGATAATCGATCAGACGCCCCTGGTCATCCACCAGGTGGGCATGGACGACGGCGGTGGTTACTCCGTCATTCGGAGCAACAGGTACATCCACCACCAGTTTGGTCTCCGGATTGGTAACATCCGGAGGGTCCACTATGAACTGGACGGTGACAGGCGAACCGCTGATAGGCACGTCTACGCCATTTATCTTGACCGTCGCGGTTACATTCACATACCCTACTACATTGCTGACAAGGTTCGCATCGCGGATCCCACCGGCCGATTTCCCCGAAGATGGGCTGCTAAAGCTCGCAGTCCCGCTGACAATAACAAAATTCACCAGCGTGTCCACCAGGTGGCCATACTTGTCGAACAAGTGCGCACGAACTATATCTTCGGCAACTCCATCCGCAGCCGCAGGGTTTTGTTGTATATCAAGATAACTTTTCGTGGGATCTACCGGTCCCGCAATGAATTGTACCGTCACTACATTGGTAATGGGCACCCCACCCGCAGTTGCATGTACCACTACATCTCCTACTACATTGCTGGTAAGCCTGGCATCGATGGTCCCGCCGCCAGCCGATCCCGAGCCCGGGGTCGGAGCGTTCGGACTGGTAAAGCTGGCCGTTCCGCTCTGGATATCGAAGGTCGTAGGCGTCGCCTGTGTGATGACATTACCATACTGGTCGAATAGATGCGCCCGCACAATATCTTCGGAAGCTCCATCCGCCGGCTGAGGGCTTTGTATCACTTCGAGATAGCTCTTGGTGGGATCCACAGGACCTGGTGCAGCGATAAAGGTCAGCGTTACGTCCTGTAAAAACGTCGTGCCCCTGTAGATCGATACGATCAGCTGCCCCGCGGCCGTAGCCCCCACACCAAAGCGTGCATTGCCCGCCGCATCTACATCGGCGTCAATCCCAAAACCAGCCCAGTTGAAAGTGATCTTTTCCCCGGGAGCAGGCGCAGGACTGATGTTTACCAAAATGCTGTCCTGACCTACACCGGCTACCGCATGATCCCGCGTAACCGTGATCGTTACATTGTCAAATCGAAAAGCATGGTCAGGTCCCGCCGCCTGTGTAACAGCCGGCACACCTACCATAAAAAGAAGCCCGGAGACCAGCGCTGAAAGTAATTTCCGGCGGCGGCCTGAGTTTCCAGATAAATATGTCAAGAAGGTTAATACAGTCGGTTTCATGGGGGCAGTCATACGATACGGGTTTATTACAGAATACCTAATGGTTCTATTCCATGAGGGTCTCCCATATAGACGGGCATATACCCGTTAGGGTTGTCTACCGGAAGACATCACAGAATAGCTGATCAGGAATTAAAAAGGGAAGGAACGCTTCGCGACTGCCCGGAGAAGTTTACAAGTTTTTGGGGTTTGGGTCTCATAAAAATGGTTTTTAACTATTGGATTTTCAACTTGAACTTAAAAAGAAATTCGCTAATATAAAAGGGATTAAGGCATATTTTATTGTATAAACCCTTAGATATATTTAATAGTAATACGAATTTTCACTTTAACCCATATGTAAGCTATATATTCTCAATCCATTAAAGAAACCAATTTCAGAAAACACCTATAATTTTCAACGTTATATGGCTTACGTTTCCACATATTCCTATCGTTTACCTCTTACTCTTACGCCCTTTTTTTCCAATAAATCCTAGCGACAGGAAACTGAACACAATAAAGAGCAAAGCAAGCAATATCATATCCGGCCTGTCCTTATCCAATAAGGTACCGCCTCCCAGCCGGAGAATAAATAATAAAAGGTAGCCCGCCAGCACCGAAGCAAGCAATATCGCCACCGGTAGCAGCAGCACGATCCCCCAGTTCCTCGAACGCAGCAAAAGCCCCTGGAGAACAAAGAACAGGTAGCCGCAGAACAGCAGGAACTTCAGGTAATACCACCAATGCTTATACTCCGATATATAAAGGGTATACAGCAGGATGAACAGACAGTAAACAAGGGTGAGCAAATGACTGCGCGTGAGTTTGATACTCATATCCCACAAACCTACTTATATTTGCGGTTTTTACTATGCTTTTCACAGAAGCCGCATTAACCAGACTGGCCGTACACTATACGGGAAATAAACAAAACGGGCAACCTCTGCTCCTGTCCCGGGAAGAGCAGGACCTGGACCCGGACACCCGGGTCCGCCTCGCCGAAGTGCTACTGGGACGATTCAAAGATTGCCACGAACGGTATTCATTTCATCATACCTCCTCCCTCGACTACCACGAGATCTACAACTTTACAAAAACCATCTTCGACGACCCCGGTCAATTTCAAACGCTATCCCAAAAGATGGCATCCCATCTCTATGAAGTAGCCCTCCATCCAAAAATAAAACCGGGCGAGCTGTATGCAGCCTTCTTCACGGACATCCTTATAGACGACAAGCCCACGGAAGCCATCGGCCTTTTCAAGGCAGAGACCAAATCCCTCTTCGCAGACATCGACCCCTCCGCCGATCAGCTCCATTTTCAATTAAAGGAAGGGGTGGAAATGACAAAGATCGACAAAGGCTGTCTTATCCTGCATCAACAGCAGGACAAAGGATACGAACTGCTGATCTTCGATTCCAATGGGAAGGGTGATGAGGCGCAATACTGGAAGGATAAGTTCCTGGGAGTGCTGATCCAACAGAATGAATTCCTTCACACACAGGACTTTCTCACCATCACAAAAAATTATGTGACCAGGCAGATGCCGGGAGAGTTCGAGGTCTCCAGGACGGAGCAGATCGACCTCCTCAACCGCTCCATGGATTATTTCAAGACCCATGACCAGTTCAACAAAACGGAATTCGAGACGGAGGTCCTGCACCATGATGACCTGATCCAGTCATTCCGGCAATATGACCAGCAGCACAGGGCATCCAACCCCATGGCCCCCGCCGATGAATTCTACATCTCTCCCCAGGCGGTGAAAAAACAAGCCCGCGTATTCAAAAGCGTTATCAAGCTGGATAAGAATTTTCATATTTACGTACACGGAGATCGCGAGCTCATCGAAAAAGGCTATGATGAAGTGGTGGGAAAACACTACTATAAGATCTATTTTGACCAGGAAGCCTGAATACTTAAATTTAGGACATGGATCATCAATGGAAAGACAAAACCGCTATCGTCACAGGCGCTGGTCAGGGCATTGGCTTTGAAATATGCAAACAGCTGGTGCAGCGTGAAGCACGCGTGATCCTCAACGATAGTGACGAGTCTCTTGCAGGGACGGCCGCAGAACAGCTGGGGCCCAACTGCATCCCCCTGGCCGGCGACGCGGCAGACATCCGCTGCATTCACAGCCTCGTCGACAAAGCGGTCACAACATTCGGCCGCCTCGACATCGTCATCGCCAACGCAGGTATAACTCTTTTCGGAGACTTCTTTTCCTATTCGCCGGAGTCTTTCAACCGCGTAATGCAGGTGAACCTGGGAGGCAGTTTTTTTCTGGCCCAGGCAGCAGCCCTGCAAATGAAACAACAAAGCGAAGGAGGCAGCATCCTCTTCATGTCCTCCGTCACAGGGCACCAGGCTCATAAACATCTGTCCGCCTACGGCATGAGCAAGGCTGCCCTGGAAATGCTCGCCCGCAACCTCGTCATCGAGCTTTCACCCTATCACATTACGGTGAACACGGTCGCACCGGGCGCCACCATGACAGAAAGGACCAGCGGCGATGCCGGTTACGAGAAGACCTGGTCGGCCCTTACACCGATGGGACGGCCCGCCACTACCCGTGATATCGCGGAAGCCGCGTTATTCCTCGTCTCCCCGCAGGCCCGGCACATCACCGGTCAAACCCTGATCGTGGACGGAGGATGGACGGCTATTAGTCCTAATCCTTGAGCGCAGCATCATTCTCTTTTCGTAAAAAGTCCCTACCCGCCCCCGCCCCACTTTCCCATTCGAGAATAGCTTCATCAGGCACCACCGAAATGGGCACCTTCCAGGACGTGGAATGTTCGTTATAAGCCAGGTTGGAAGCCGAGCTGTAACAGGAGATCAACGACCAGCGCGGCCATTCGGAAAGATTGGCTTCGCTGCGATGAATGAGGTTGCTGTGAAAGAACAGAGCATCACCGGCATCCAGCTCACAATACACCAGCTCCATCGTACGCAGGGCATTTTCCACCATTGTCATATCGGCCCCTACCTGCTCGCCGGCAAAACCATGATTGACCCGGCCCATTTTATGACTGCCGCGGATCACCTGCAGACAGCCATTCTCTTTATTGGCCGGCGTCAGCGCCAGCATGACGCTGATCATCTGATCCGGGAACATGAACTGGTCCTTATACCAATACCCATAATCCTGGTGCCATTCCCAGGCCCCACCTACCCTGGGCTCCTTCTGCATCAGCTTTGTATGAAAATGACACACAGGCGCATCACTGTCCAGCAGTTGCCAGGCCACATCGATGACACGACGGCTGCGGGCAAAATACCCGAATACATCATCCCCGGGTGTAAACCACAGGGAGAGGCGGGTTTTCTTACCGGTCTGATCGTTGAGATCGAGGGCATTATGCTTCATGGCATCGTCGGCCAGGGCGGCAGCATACAGCTTATCGATCTCCTCAGCCGAACAGAACTGCTTTATCACAATAAATCCATCCCGCTCATACAGGGAGGATTCTTCCGGAGTAAGTAGATGAAACGGCATAGCAAATCGTTTTACATATAAAAAAGCTCCGGCTACAGGCTCCATCCTTCCCGGTAAGTACGCCGGACGAACTGGTTGGCCTCGTCGAAGTTCGTGATCTTCATATTCGCTCCATCCCATAGCAGCTTGATATGACGGCCCGGATAATCATACCCCTTGCCATTCGCCCGCGCACGCCGGATATCATAGCTGCGGATAGCCAGGTTGCCCATCAACACGGACTCGGTGAGAGGCCCCGCGGCCTTGAAATTGCTGCTGAGGTTCTTTTCCTTGTCGCTGCCATAGCCGGCCAGACAGGCATCCACCCAGGAATTGTAATGCCCTGACTGATCCGCACCGGGCACCCGTGCAATGGTCTGAGGCACGGTCGTCTTCGCCGTAAGACTCGTCGGCAGCAGCTGTGGATTCTGCCCATAAGTAGCACACATCATCTTCCCTTTAGTACCGATGAAATAGGTGGCATTATCCCCATCTCCAAAGACTTCACTGGGCCCAAGCTCAGCAGGGCGCTCAGGCTGTATGCCGCCATCCATCCAATGCAGCTTGATATCGGGTTTCCCGGCAGCACCCTTGAACTTTAACGTGATATGGGAAGAGGGAGGACAGCTGTCGGGGAAATAACCGGCCTTGAACTCGCCTACATAGACGCTGCCGACACTGCACTCAGCCTCGGTGGGATAACCCAGCTCCAACACCTGGAAGGCAGGAGCAATAATATGACAACCCATATCGCCCAATGCTCCCGTGCCATAATCCCACCAGCCACGCCAGTTGAAAGGCACGAGGTTGTCCACATAATCCTTGTAAGGAGCCGTACCCAGCCAAAGATTCCAATCCAGCTCTGCCGGCACCGGCGCCTTCTTATCAGGCCATTGGATACCCTGCGGCCACACAGGACGATTGGTAAAACAAAAGACTTCCGTAATATCTCCCACTACACCGGCCTTGTACCAGTCGATCAATTGCCGTACCCCATCCCCCGAAGCACCCTGGTTACCCATCTGGGTCACCACCTTATAGCGATTAGCCGCCTGCGTTAGCATGCGGGCTTCATAGATATCATGTGTCAGGGGCTTTTGGATATACACGTGCTTGCCCAGCTGCATACAGGCCATGCCGATCACAGCATGCATATGATCAGGGGTCGATATACTGACGGCATCGATATGCTTGTGCTCCTTATCCAGCAGCTCACGGTAATCCTTATAATATTTTGCAGAAGGAAATTTGCCGCGGATTGGGGCGGCACGCCGGTCATCCACATCACAGAGATACGCAATATCAGCCTTTCCGCTGCCGGATATATAATTGACATCCACCTCCCCCTTACCGCCGATGCCTATCGACGCAATGGAAAGCCTGTCGCTGGGTGCTGTAAAACCTTTTCCTAATACATGACGGGGAATGATGTAAACGCCTGCGGCAGCCATCAGGCCTTTACGGATAAAATCACTTCTTTTCATAATTTAAATAGTTGTGCTCAATTCGTTGACTATCTAAATTATGGGAAATTCCGCATTTAATTTTCCATTCCGGGCAAGGCAATGTATTTTTTACCCGATAAGATCATATCGACAGCCATGATCAGCTCGTCAGGAGCAGCGTCTTTGTTCAGGAAACCTGCTGCACCCGCCTTCAGGGCGCGAACGGCATAATTTTTCTTCGGGTATAAAGTGAGGATAAGAACGAGCAACTCCGGAAAACGCTGGCGGATCCGTTGTAAGGTATCAAGCCCGCCCCTGTCGGGCATCGGCAGATCGGAAATAACCATGTCCCATGAAGATGCACACAATTTTTCCGTCCATTCCTCTCCCTCCTCTATCTCTTCGATCTGAACATGGGGGTAAGCTTGCGAAAGTATTTGCCGGACACCTTTTCTGATAATAGTGTAATCATCCGCCAGTAGAATCCTGATCATACAGTGGAATTAGGGTTAAAAATGGCGCGTACAAGTCGTTTAGGGGCTACTGTGGATCCTTATCCGGGATGTTAATAGTTAGGTTGTAGTGTTAATTAAATTTAAGGTGAATTATTTAGAATGCCTAAATATGCCAATAAGTGTAAACACCTATTGACACAAATATTGATTTTCATCAATCCTGCAGGATTGACTCAATCCTTCAGGGTCGACGTCATCTGATCAAGGTCCTGCAGCGTAAACTTCCCGGTACACCGGATATACAGTCCACCCTCCTTGCCCTCGGCCAGAAAAACCACTTCCCGCAAACCATCCTTTCTATCCCTGGACAGTAACCGCAGTTGCTCGATACCCTTGCGAACGGAAAAGAGGTCTTCAAATTTTTCGTCCCGAAGCTCATGGGACAACGCTGTCGGAATTGAGCGACCATCCAGCAGCTGTATATTCAGCTGGGTGATCTTACTTTTCCAACGATCGATGGAGAATGAGCAGCTGGCGCTTTGGGCAGAGCAGGTGACTGCCATGATCACACAAATTGTAAAAAAGCATAATCTTCGCATATGTATATTATTTATTTCTTCCTTTTGGCATTCTTCAGCCCTTCCATACCCTTGATGTTCAATGAGGAAGACAGACGGGACAGCTTGTCCAGGTCGATATCGCCTGTAAAGCTCATCAGGGTGAACCCATCATCGTCGACGGCTATCATCAACAGCTCATGGACGATCCCACCCGTTTCCTTGATTACAAACCGGACATTGTCCTGCTTGTCCCTGATGGTGATCAGCTCCTCATATTCTTTCATGTCGATCCTGGACAACGCTTCCTTATAGAACTGCTGAGGCGTGGTTTCCGTACTGAGTATACGAAGACTGTGCAGCCCCGTCACGGTCTGCCGCAGGTCGGAAGGGATCGTATCCCAGTTCACTTTCGACAGCAGCCTGAACATCTTCGGACTGACGGACACGATGGTGAACCGGCTGTCATCGACATACTTGCCAAAAAATTTCCCGATGGCATCATCCTGGGCAAAGACGCCTGCCGACACCACCAGCAGAGCGGCAAGCACAGATAATTTTCGAATAAATGCTGACATAGTAATTATTTGATAGGGTGAAGGCCCTTATTCATTTTCTTCGACATGATGAACAGCGCTTTTTCGACGGCAGCCAGGGCCTGCTGCGGATCGTCATAGGTATCTTTTACCACGAATGCCGTTTGCTCAACGCGAGTCTTCTCCGGCGCCATCCTGAACAAAGGCTCCACGCCCAACAGGAGGATGATCGCCGCGGCAGCCGCCCACCAGGCTGTATGCCGGCGGGGACGGATACTTTCCATGATCCTTCTTTCCAGGTCCGGCCCCGGTTTTACCTGCGCCTCCTGCTCAAAAAAAGAGAACAGCTCACGGTAAGACTCCCACTCCGGCGGCACCTCCGTTCCCCGGAAATACTCCGCTAACTGTCTTTCTTCTTCCTCCGTCGTTTCCGCCTGCCAGTATTTTTCCAGCAATCCGGCTATGCTTTCCTGTCGCATGCAGATGGGGTTTGAATGATTGATCTTTTTATGGCGCTCCTTGCCCTGAACAGGTTCACCTTCACCTGGTCCAGGCTCATATCCAGCACTTCCGCTATCTCGTTATAGCTAAGACCTTCTATCTCCCGCAGCTGGATCACCAGTTGCTGTTGCTGCGGAAGCTCGTCCATGCATTTCATGATCTGTATCGTCATCTCCTTTGCCATCATTTTCTCCTGGGGGTCTTTATCGGGGCTGCTGATATCCCAGGCCTTATTTTCCGGCACGGACCGCAGCTTTTGTTTACGCAATCTATCCAGGCAACCATTCTTTATGGAGATCATACAATAGGCTTCCAGGCTTTGCCATTGCCCCCACTCTTCTCGCTTCGCCCATATCCTGATCATGGTCTCCTGCACGGCATCCTCTGCCTCCTGCACATTTTGCAGCAGACGGAAGGCCAGCCTGTACAGCTTGTCCTTCATGGGCAAAACGCGCTGTTGAAAGGTTTCTAAAGACATGCTCAAGGGATTGACGCAATTTTTTCGGGAATGTTACAGACAATGTATCAAAATCGGACAATAATTGCGCAGATATTTATCTAATTAATTACTTATCATTAACTTACAAGAATGGCACAGGATTGACTCCTCAAATGATGTCAAATGAGAAATATGCTGCAAAACTATTTCACCATCGCTTTCCGGCATCTGAAAAAACACAAGGTATTTTCCCTGGTGAATATAATTGGCCTGGCTGTAGGACTGGCAGTCTTTTGGCTGATGGCCCTGTACATAGCCGACGAGCTGAGTTTTGACAGGTGGTCACCCAACACCTCTCGTATCTACCGCCTGGCACACAGCGCCGAATGGTCGGGCGGCAAATTCCGGCTGGCCCCTACCTCTGCGCCCTTCGCCCCCACCCTGAAAAAAGAGTATCCCGAAATTGAAGAGGCTGCCCGCATAGACCCCGAAGGAGGCGGCACCATCGTCTATGAAGACAAAAAGATCAGGGTGGAAGACATTTTTTTTGCAGATAATGCGCTGCTGACCATCTTCCAGTTCTCATTCCTCTCAGGCGATAGCCGGCAGGCACTTGCCACGCCCCAATCCATCGTCCTGACCAGGCGCCTGGCGGAAAAGATCTTCGGCAACGCAGACAGCGCCCTGGGCAAGACTATCTTCTTCCAGCATGGCGACCCACAAAAAGTAACGGGTGTGATAGAAGACCTCCCCGCCGCCTCCCACCTGGAATTCAGCGCCCTGCGCTCTATGCCCGATCTTTCAAAAGAGGGCTGGCTGAACTTTTCCCTTTATACCTACGTCCTTTTGCAGCCTAACGCAGATCCCCGGCAACTGGAAACCCGGTTCCCCGGCTTCTTCCAACGCCATCTTAAATCCGCGATGAATAACGGCGTCACTCGCTACACCATGTGGCTGCAGCCCCTGACCTCTATCCACCTTCATTCCAACCTGGCATATGACATCAGCCCCAACAACAGCGACATCCGCTATATCTGGCTCTTCTCCACCATCGCAGTCCTGGTGCTTATCATCGCCATCATCAACTATGTCAACCTTGCCACGGCCCGCAGCTCCCTGCGGGTAAAGGAAGTAGGCGTCCGGAAGGTCATCGGCTCCGGCAGAGGACATCTCATCACACTCTTCCTGGCCGAATCGGTCCTCTTCACCCTCGTTGCCGCAGCCATCGCCGCTACGCTTGCCGGCATGCTGATCCCCGTCTTCCGCCAGCTCGCGGGGAAACAACTGTCCCTATGGCAATTCGGCCTGACACCCACCCTGCTGACCCTGTTGCTCTTCTCCCTGCTCACCGGCATCCTGGGAGGACTCTATCCCGCCCTCTTTCTCTCCGGCTTCCGGACCATCCCGGCCCTGAAAGGCCAGCAAGGCAGCCTGCATGCCAGTATCTTATTCCGTAAATCCCTGGTGACCTTTCAATTCATCATCACCATCATGCTCATCGCAGGCTCAACCATCCTGTACCAGCAGCTCAGCTACATGCACAACAAAGACCTTGGGTTCAACAAACAACAGGTCCTCACCTTTCATATCTACGATCCTGCCGTACGCACCCATATCAGTGATCTCAAAGCACGGCTGCTTTCCAGCCCATTGATCGAAAGCGCCGCCGCCGCCAGCAACCCCATCGGCAATAACGACATCGGCTCCAATACTTTCACCTTCCAGCAGAACAATGGAGAAATGGCTGCTTCGGACAGGATGATCCAAAACTTTTATGTCGACGCCGATTATCTGCATACCATGCAAATCAGCCTGGCAAAAGGAAGGAACTTTTCTTCGGACAGACCTACGGATGGGTCCGCCGCCGTGTTGGTCAACGAAACGCTGGTAAAAGAGCTGGGATGGAAAGAACCGCTCGGAAAAAAAGTGAACCTACGTGGAGGACAGGCCACTGTCATCGGCGTGGTAAAGGATTTTTCCATCTACAGCCTGCAGCATAAAATAGAACCGTTACTGCTGCAGATGCCGCCCGAACTAAAGGAAGAAGATAACTGTTATGTACGCGTCAGCCGGAAAAATATACCGGCCGCCATCCGCTTTATCGGATCAACTTACCGGAGCTTCGACGCTGCCAGCCCTTTCGAATATCATTTTTTGGATGAGAACTTCGAAAAACAATATGCCACCGAAGAGCACGAAGGACGTCTGCTGCTGGCTTTTACGGCCCTGGCCATCTTCATCGCCTGCCTGGGCCTCTTCGGCCTGGTGACCTTTGCCGTCGAACAGCGGACAAAAGAGATCGGCATCCGGAAGGTACTGGGCGCCAGTGTAACGGGCATCGTCAGCCTTGTATCAAAAGATCTCATCCGGCCTGTGATCCTCGCGGTCCTGATCGCCACACCCATTGCATGGTACGCCATGCACAGATGGCTGGAAAGTTTTGCGTACAGGGTCGACATCAACATCCTGGTATTTGCCGGGGCAGGAGTGCTCGCGCTGCTGATCGCCACGATCACGGTCTGCCTGCAGGCCATTCGGGCAGCACGCACCCCACCAGTGAAAAGTTTACGTACAGAATAACATTTTATACTATGTTCAAAAGCAATTTCTTTATCGCCTGGCGCAACCTGTTGCGGAATAAGACCAATAGCCTGATCAACATCGGTGGTCTGGCCATCGGCCTCGCCTGCGTCATTTTTATTACCCTGTACGTGCAGGACGAGCTGCGTTATGACAAAGGCTTTAAAATGTCGGATCGCATCTACCAGGTAACCCTCCGCGGAAACTTTGGAGGACAGGAATTCAACACCTCCAATACCCCTCCGCCCGTGAGCCTTGACATGAAGACAACATTCCCGGAGGTGGCGGACTACACCCGTATCTTCCGCATGGGCAATACAGCCATCCGTAATACTGCCCCTGCCCTGGCTAACCGCCCCTTCACGGAAAAAAACCTATGGGCCGTCGACTCCAACTTCCTCCAGGTATTCGACTATCCCATGATAGAAGGCGACCCTGTCAACTGTCTGAAAAAATATCATTCCATCGTCATCACGGAGACCATGGCCCGCAAATATTTCGGCAGGACATCGCCAATCGGCGGCTCCCTCCTGCTGGATACATATGAATCCCCTTTCGTGGTCACGGGCGTATTAAAAGACCTGCCTTCCAACGCATCGCTGCAATTCGATATGCTCATGCCCGTACAGGATTGCGCGATCGTAAAGCGATTCAGCTGGAGCTGGGTATGGTGCCTGATGACCTCGTATATCGTGCTCACCCCCCAGGCAGCAAAAGATCCTTCCACCATCCAAAAGCTGGAAGCCAAATTCCCTGCCATGGTACGGCAGGATGCCGCAAAGGCCTTTAACCGCATCGGCCAGCCTTTTGATGAATTTATCAAAAAAGGGGGCAGATGGGATTTTCATTTGCAACGGCTCACCGATATGCATCTCCATTCCTCGGGACTGAGCACACCCCTGACCAACCTGGGAGACATCAAATACATTTATATCTTCTCCGCCATAGCGATCTTCATCGTCCTGCTGGCTTGTATCAATTTTATGAACCTGTCCACAGCACAGTCGATCCGGAGGGCAAAAGAAGTAGGCATCCGTAAAGTGCTGGGCTCCCTGAAAGGACAAATGATCCGGCAATTCCTATCCGAAGCCATGCTGTATACAGGTATCGCCACGCTCATCGCCCTGTTCCTGGTCTATGCGCTGATGACACCTTTCAATATGGTAGCCGGTAAGACCCTGACCTTCGCATCCATCTTTCAGCACGGCATCTGGATTTTCATCCTCTTCCTCTTTCTGCTGACAGGCCTGCTGGCAGGCAGCTACCCGGCCTTCTATCTCACTTCCTTCCAGCCGGTGGACGTATTGAAGGGCAGCGGACTATTCGCAAAAAGCCTGGGCAATCAGCTCGTACGCAACGGCCTGGTGGTATTCCAGTTCACCATCTCCATCACCCTCATCGTCTGCACACTGGTAGTATTCCGGCAATTGAATTACGTCCGCAACATGGACCTGGGATACAAAAAAGACAATGTATTGATCCTGCCTAACCTGGAAAAACTGACGCCCGACTATAGCATGGCGCTCACAGGTAAAGAAGAAACGCTTCGCCGGCAAATAGCCTCGATACCCGGCGTCAGGGACGCCAGCCTTACCACAGGTACCCTTGCCGACGATTACGCTGGCTTTACAGATTTTTATGTTCCGGTAACCACAGGCGTGACAGAACCGCTGGCAAAAGACCTTACCCTCACTTCCTTTATGACGGATGAACACCTGGCGCCTGCGCTGCAGCTACAGATCATAAAAGGCAGGAACTTCTCCAAAGACTTTTCCGACTCGGATGCCGTCCTCGTCAACGAGACGACGGTAAGGACAGTAGGATGGAAAGATCCCATCGGTAAACGGCTCACCTACCCTGGCGGCGGTAACCAGACCTTCCACGTCATCGGGGTTATCAGAGACTTTAATCTCCGATCGGCACGTACTATCATCGAACCCTTTGCGCTTTTTTATTCCACGTCTAAAACAAACCACGTTTATTCCAACTACCTCATCGCCTCCACCGATGCCGCACATACATCCGAAGTGCTGCGCCAGACAGAAAAGATCTGGAAAGAATTTGCACCCGACGTCCCCTTCGAATATTCCTTTCTCGACAAGGACTATGAAGCCTTGTACCGCAGCGAACAGCGAATGGGTAACGTCTTCTCCATCTTTACCACCCTGTCCATCCTGGTGGCCTGTCTGGGTCTCTTCGGGCTTTCCGTCTATACAGCCGAGCGGAGGATCAGGGAGATCGGCATCCGCAAGATCCTCGGCGCATCGGTACCAAACCTTATACAGCTGCTATCCAGGGACTTCCTGAAACTTGTGCTGCTCTCGACCCTCATCGCCTTCCCCCTGGCCTGGTGGGCGATGAATAAATGGCTGGAAGATTTCCCTTACCGTACCACCATCGATGCGATGATATTCCTCCTGGCGGGACTGCTGGCCATAGGTATTGCCCTGTTCACCGTCAGCTTCCAGGCCATCCGGGCAGCGACCATGAACCCTTCGAAAAGCCTAAAAACAGAATAACCATCACCACGGGGCCCATCTTTTTTACATTCCTTTTTCCATTTTTTTGCATTTCTCAGCTTCCTGCAGGTGATGTCTCAACGTATGCAGGGTGCTGTCTGCAAAAGCGCGGATGTCTGCATCAGAGCCTTTCTTGGATTCATCTTCAAATGCACTGATCACTTTCTTATGATCGTCTACCATCAGGTTGATATAGGCCTTATCAAAGTCTTTTCCGCTTTTTTGCTGTAAGTCGTCAACATGCTTTTGCATATCGGGGGAAATGGCGGCAGGCAGCGTAATATTCTTGCTGGCAGCCAGCGCCTTTAGCTTGTCACCTGCTGCAGTATGATCCTTCTCCATCATAGCGCCATAATCCTTTACATCCTTCGCCATCCCTTTTTGCTGGGCTAATTGCCCCAGTTGTACCTCGGTCATGCCGGCGTCAGCTGCCTTGACGGCAAAGTCCGCGTCATCCTTCGATACAGAAGCAGGCATGGAAGATGTTTTACCCGCGCCGGAAGTATCAGTACCCGTACTGTCCATTTTTGTTGCATTGGAATCCTTGGCATCCTTGGTCGCATCCTGCTGACTATTGCCACAGCTGAGGATAAATAAAGCAAAGGATACCGCTACACAAAGGTTAGACAATCTTTTCATAATAAATATTTTAAGTGATACAGCTTCATGATTCAAAACCTATGCCACGGGACCCAGCATCGGTAAGGGTGCTTCCAGCTGATGAGGCTTATACTCCCGACGGGTGTTGAAAAGCCAGGTATGCAATTGCGTACGGATATCATGCCACCAGCCGGACTGATGGCTTCCCATCATGCTTTCGAAATAATCCGCCTTTCCCATCTTCACCTTTATCAGCACCATCCCCGGATTTATCTGTTCCTTCAGATCTTCAAAAAGCAACCCGTTGATCTCTTCCGGATCATCGACGATATACGCCTTGCCCTTGATGTGAAGAAAAAAACCCTTACCCTTGCGAAAGAACTCCAGCCTGACGGGAAATTCCCGGTCGAATTCATGCAGGGCCTGGGTGGGACGAGCCACAAAAAACCATAATTGCCCCAATTCGTCCACTTTTAAAATAGAAACTACGGTAGTAGCCATTCTCAGGACAGAGTTGTTCTCGCTAAAAAAAAGTGCGTTCTTCAGTTCCTGTATCTTTCCCCGAAGAAAGGGTAAATTAGAATTGAATGAATGATTGTGCATACGAAGACATTTTAACAAAGAGTTTGAGAATCCAACAGTCAGGAAATTCCAAATCCAATACCATTTCATTCCCCGGTAAATAGTGCGTGGAAATCAAGCCCGTACAGACCTTAAATAATACAGCTGCGAAAAGATTTTGGGAAGGTTGAGGAAAATATTGCACAAAAGGCCCTTTTAAAAGACCGGAATATCTGGCATAATATTTTAATAAATATCTCTGTCAATAAAACCTGAAAGAAAAGAATACGATCGCGCCCTGTTTCTACAGGGCGCTATATTTTCGACCTTATCCAGTCATTAAAAAAATACATAAAACTTACCACTATGATACGTAAACTAAAATCAGGACAATACCGGATCTATTCCCGTAAGATCGATCCCAAAACACACAAGAGAAGGAATCTGGGAACATTCGATTCCATGGAAGCAGCAAAAAAACACGAACGGGAGATACAATACTTCAAGCACTAAAAGCAAGAAGCCCGGCGTTCGCCGGGCTTCTATTGTTATAGGTTCGGAATCTTTCTTTTTGTTTCATCAGGGTTGTCATCAAATTTAGGCGCATTATCAGGATGCTTCGGGTCCATACTAGCTTCCCTGTTCGCCTCCCTGGACGGCTCTTCCGTGCCATCTGGTAAGTGCTTCTTGTTTGGATCGAACTTTTTATTATCTGGTTGATCCTGTTGTTTATGTTTATCTGTCATATAGTTACGTTTAAATCGTTTACCACTAAAATTTCCTTGTCACTATATCAACAGCTAAAAAAATCATGCCAAAGAAATCTAAAAAGGATACCCTATCGCCAGGTTCAACACCATGTTGGAAATGTCCGTTATCTTGTTAAACACCCACTTATGACCTTCGGACAACCAGGGATAGCGGACGGGAGTAGCCAGATCCACCCGCAGGACAAGGATGCTGAGATCAAAACGTAGCCCCGTGCCGATGCCAACCGCCACATCATTTAAGAAATGACCCGAAAAGGCGGACCCTACCCGGCTGCTGTCATAATTACGGGTCCAGATATTCCCCGCATCCACAAACAGCGCCCAACGAACGATGGAAAACAGCTTGGCCCTGTATTCTACATTCATCGCCAGTTTTATATCCCCCGGCTGATCAGGTAAAAAAGCATTTTGGTTGGGATTGCCCCTGTAATAGGATCCGGGGCCCAATGCTCTGCTCCGGAACGCACGGATATCGTTCGTACCACCGGCAAAGAACTGCTTTACAAACGGCATGGTGAGACTATTGCCATAAGCGATCCCAATTCCCCCCGTCACCCGGGAAGCCAGCATACTGTATTTTCCAAAACTAAGATAATGCCGGATATCACCCTCAAAACGGATATATTGGGAAAAAGGCGTATTGAAAATATGGACTTCCTTACCCTTATCGAGATTAGCGCCTGTTATCAACCCCAACAGGTTGCCCGAACCGTCCACATTCCCATTGAAATAAAAATTATTCTTTTTACGGTTGGGCCGTGCCTGAGAATTGTAGTTAAAATTATAATTGGTGCCGATGATGAACTGTTTCTCGATGGCCCTTGCCAGGGTGATGTTCTTGTCCAGCGTGTCCTGGTATTGGGGATCGATATTCGTGGGACGGACATAATTGATGTTGAATAAGTTCACGGTATGCTCGGTGGCCAGGGACTGTTTAAATATATATCCAAAGCTGCCCCTGGCCGAGGTCAGGGTATACTGGTGGCTCCGGTCGAAAAGATCATAGCCGATGTTGATCCTTGTCTTTGGGACGAACTGGCTGCTGGTGCTCCAATGAAAAGGTCCCGAAACGATGCGGGGAATATATAGATTGAGGTCTACCCCACTCCTGCGGGTGGAGATCTTTACCCCATTGCCCAACAGCTGTTCTTCCAGCCCCGCATATATGCTGGCCGTAAACAATTCCGCACCCTTGAATAAATTCCGGTGACGCCAGGTGAGCGCTACCTCTCCCCCCGTCGTGTTATCGCTGCGGGTAAGCCCCGATACTTCCAGCCGGATTGATTTTTTTTGCGTCGGGTTCAGATAATACGTTACATCCAGCCCGCTACGCCCGGAATCCGATTTTTCATATCCCGCTTTGACAAATTTGAATACACCCAGGCTCACCAGGCGGCTGAGGGTCTGTGTATGGGCATTCAACTTGTAAATCTGCCCCGGCCGGAAGATGATCGTATTGGGGAAGAGAGAAGGTTTAAAAAGATGGGCCGTGTCCACCAGTTGGATGCCCCCGGGTATCATAACGCCCCTTCGGGTGGAGTCGGAATGCAGGTCATATTCGGCAAACACCTTGATCCTGTTGATCCGCCAGACCTGATAGGCCTCGTCCGGCGTCTCATCCTTGACCTTCATAAACATATCCAGCTGGTGATTGCCCACCGTGGTATCCACGTCCACCACCAGATAGTTGGGATTGAAGAAATAAAATCCCTGCTGTTTCAAACGGGTATCGATGCGGACACGCTCGGCCTTGATGACATCCAGGTCATAGGGTTCACCCTTGCGCAGCTGGCTGCGCCTGCCCCTGCGCCGTTGCAGGCTATCGATCTTTCTGCTGAGCACACTGCTGTCATTAGGATAGGCGACATTCCGGATGGTATACTGCGGACCGAACTGCGCCGTATAAATAGCCGTCAGCTTCTTGTTCTTCACGGGCGCAGCCACCATCACCGTATCCTTGAAATAACCTTTGTTCTCCAAATGATTTTGCAGTACATCCCTGTTCTTTTCCAGCATGCTGGGCGTTGCCAGCACAGGCGGTTCGCCTACCTTGTATTTCAGCCAGTGTTTAAAACCCTTGTCCCTTTTTGTAGTGCCGGCGATGTTGTAGATCCACAGCCGCAGACGTATACCAAGGAACTTATTGTTAAGCCGGGGCCGCAGCAGCCCCTCCAGCTCGGACGCCATGGCCTTGGCGTGCCTTTTTTTTACATCGGTGGTCTTCGTCTTTACTTTATTGCCGACGTATAAATTCTGTCCTTCTGCCAGGTATTTCGACTCGTTACAAGCCGCCAGCAGGGATACAATGCATAAGAAGTATAAGAGTTTACGGATCGTCATGGCTTTGATGGCTGTGTTTTTGGTGGCTGTTTGAGCCGGTGTCGCTCCTGCAATTTCTCCTCCCGCGTATGGCCGAATATTTCCCTGAACTTATTGTAGTCCAATGTCAAAATAAAGCTCACACCCGTCTCCACCACCTGGCCTTCCACGACCACCTGGTACTGGTTTTTCCGGTAAGCTCTCACCATATAACGCCCATCCTTTGTCAGCCGGTAATCCACCGCCACATCGCCTGCGATATTGGACGCCTGCTGATTGGGATTGCCCTGCCCCTGCACGTCGAAGTTACTGCCTACAGTCACCTGGATACGGTCGTTAAACATCCTTTTGGACAGGGATACGGTCGCCTCCGTATAATCCCGCTCATAGCCTGAGCTGAAATCCTGCTGCTGGTTGAGGTCAAAGTGAATATCGACTCCCTTTATCAGGCTGCTGGCCAGCTGATCCAGCTGGTTGGTAAGTATCTGGCTGGCGCTTTGAAAGGCCAGGCTCCCGACACTGCTGCCGCCGCCCGCGGCGCTTTGAAAGGGATCTTCGCCTACGAACCGGTTCAGCAGCAACAAGGCAAACACCTGTTTGTCCAGCTCGGAAGTCTGCGTGCGTATCTGCTGGAGCTTCAGGTCGACATCGGGCCAGAGGGCCAGGATATTGGACGGCAGGCTGATGTCAAAAGTGATCTTGGGCTTCAGCAGCTCCCCTTCCATCTTCAGGGTCACCAGGAACGGCAGCTTCTGTTTGAACTTGTTGATCTCCGTCTGCGTCCTGCCCGTGATCTCGTTTGCTATCAGGTCGATGGAAGCCGTATTGGCCGTATAGGTAGCCGTAATATCCAGCGTAGCCCTCATGAGATCCCCCGTCCAGGTGATCGTGCTCCCCCGCTGGATCTCGAACTTCCTTTTCAGCACATTGAAGGAAAGATTGTAGGCCCCGCTCTCCACCTCATATCCACCCGTCATCTCCATCCGCCCCGACTTGTCCATGGAGAAGACGAGATTAGACCTGCCCCTGGCCGTCAACGCATCCCCATTCCTTTCATCGACGACGATGGTAAACAAGGCGCTGCTGTCCGTGGCGATGTTGAGGCTGATATCCATACCCTTGATGGCAGAACGCATCGCCATCAGCTTCGCACGCTGGTCCACCAGCGTATCGCCGGGATGATCCTTATCGATAAATCGTACCACCCCCTGCCTTTCCACTATTTCCGGGTTATCCTCCGGCAGTACGAACGTAAAGTTCGTGTTCCGGTTCACCCGCAGGTCCCCATCTATCTTTGGCGTATTCATATCGCCCGAAAGACTGGCGGCAGCGTCCATATTCAAAGAACCGTAAAACATCCGGTCCCGCCCCTCCGGGGCATTCACTAAACGAAAATTGGCCGCATTGAAAAAAAGGTCAAAGCGGAGATCCTTGTAATCCTTCGTATACACGTTGCCGTCAAGCGTGGCCTTATTGCCGGTAGAATCCTGCAAGGCAAACTCGCTGAAGTTGAACCCATCCGCGTCGAACTCGATATTATCATTCGACAGCTTCAACGGCTCTCCTGTGATCTCCGGTACAATAAGCGCATTGTCGAAATGCAGGTTGCCGTTGATACCAGGCTGATCCATGGCGCCTTTCAGATCGAGACTGCCTTTGAGGAATCCCCGCATATCCCTCACCTGGGAAGTGGCGAAAGGTTTCAGGGAAGCAAGGTTCAGCTGGCGAAGGTCCAGCTTCATATCCATACGGCTGTCCCTGGTATAATAGTCGCCTTTCACCTGGACATCGTTCTCATGACCGCTGAGCCGGATATCCGCCGTAAAAGCATCGGCTTTCTCATTGCTTACCTTGATCGCCAGATCTCCCACCGAGTCTTTCTTATAGCTCAGGTTCTTTATTTGCAGATCTGCAGTAAACACCGGTTTGTCCATAGGGTTCTTCACCTGGGCCTTACCGTCCAGCGTTCCTTCCACCGCCAGGGAATCCTGGTCGGCCATACGGCTTAACGTTCCAAGACTGAAATGGGAAAAGGTCGCATCGATGGGGGCATTCGCCGACTGCTCTGTACTGTTGACCTGTAACGCCTCGCCTTTATTTTCGATCCTGAAGTCATGAACGAGGATACCGGCTGAATCATATTGAAAGTAATTGTCGTTGCTCACCTGCCATTTATCGTAGTTCAGCAGCAGGCTGTCGGGATGCAGCGTGAACTTGAGTCCGTCGATCAGCTTTTCCAGCTGTCCCGCCAGTCTGTAACGGCCCTTCCCTTTTCTATCTTCCAGCAGCAGCGTGGTAAACAGCTTGTCCTCGGCCAGCCAGCCATGCAGGGAGGTACGATAAAGATTGATGCCGGCGCCTTGTGCTCCGGCGATATCGACACTATAACGCAATTGTCCGCTGTCGGCGCCCGTGCTATGCGCACCCATCGTCATTTGCTGGAAAACCTCGCTACCCACCTGTACACGGGGCGCATTCATAGACAGGCGGATATCGTCATACCGGCTGTTGAAATACAACAGACCCGAGACCGTGTCCGTCCCTTTCAGGGAAGGCATATAAGCCAGCACGAGCGGAGAGGCCCTGAAATGCATCTGCATCCGCCATTCCTGTTCAGAAAAGGCGGAATCCTTGTAACCGTTGATCCTGTAATAATTATTGATCGTATGCTGCAGGGCCCTGACTACTTCCGTCAGCTTATAACGGCCATTCCAATCCAGGTCGGCCATCTCCGCATGCAGCTGTATATCCTGTGTGTCCTTGCTGTGGGCGGCTGTCAGCAGGATGCTGTCCGTAGCAAATTTTTGCGCTCCCTGCAATAGAAAAAGACTATCCATTTTCAGCCGGCCTATAAGGGAATCAGGGTTGGTGCTGGCCATGTCGGCATGCAGACGCCCCTTCAACTGCAGCGTGTCTTTCACCAGGTGCATCGCATGCAGGTCCATGGTATCGATGCGCCAGTCCAGTTTCACCGCGGGATATTTACCCGCCAGGTCGGCCGAGCCCTTCAGGTCAAAACGAATAGCTGTATCATGAATAGCGGATTGCAGCTCCACATGCTGATGAGCTATCTGTCCGTCGAATAAAAAGTTGTGATAAGTATATCCCCGGATAGCAGCAGCCTGGAGACGGCCATGCAACACGGCATCCGCCGTATGCTGATCGAATCCCTTCCCCTTTGCGGTAAGGTCGGCTGTCACCAATCCCCATTGCGCGCTGTCCTTCAGGATATAGCCCAGGTCCAGCGCCCTGGTTTGCAGCACGAGGTCATAACGTGCATTCCGGGGGTCCCGCATCTGTTGAATATACCCTTTTAAGATCAGCGTCCCCGAGGTGGTGTTGAGGACCAGGTCGCTGTTAAAACCCGTCATCCCGCCCTGCAGCCGGCCCCGGATGGTAAAACGTGCGGGAATCGCGATGTTGGCCGGAAGGGTCCCTTTTGGCAACAAGGCTTCCAGGCTTCTCCGGCTGCCGGATACACTGCCGATGTTCAGGTTGGCAGCTACCCTTTTCACATCCATGGGATGAAGTACGGTGCCGGCAACATCCAGGCGGATATCCTGCAAACCGCTGAACCGCAGCCGCTCAACCTGCAGCGCATCCAGCGTACCCCTGACCCGGGCATCCACATTCCAGACATCATTTGGATGAAAAGCCGGCTGCGAAGCCAGGGAAGGGACAAATACCAGTATGTCCTTCACCTGTACCCTGCTCCCCGGCAGATCGAGATCCACCCGCGTATGGGCAGGATCTTTTACCATGGCCGTTGGCGAAGAATAATGCAGGGTAAGGTTCCGCTGCAGCAGTGTTCCTGGCGTCCGCAACAACAGATCCTTCAGCACGGTTTCATGAGAGGTGTATACAAACCCGGCATGCAGTGCAGACAGCTGAAAGCCGGATCGCTCTGTAAACTGCCCCTTCGTCACCCGCCCGCTGATGGAATCCGCACTGTACATAAGATGATCCCCCTGTAAAGAAAACCCCCTTATATCCAGGTGAGCATAATCCATCCCCTTCTTCTGGCGGCGTTGGGTATTGTCATCATATCTGACACTTGTACTATCCAGCTCCATCGCCTTTACCCTGAATACCTGCTTGTCCACATCGACGGATTGAACTTCCGCTGCCAGCCGGCCCAATTGAAGACTGGCGGTCATAGCGCTCACCCCATTACTGTAATCCACCCTGCTGTCGGCAAATTCGATCTTCCCCAGCTGAAGGTCCAGGGGAACACCCGCGGCGACAGCATTGGCCACGGTTGTATCCGGTATCACCAGGGGCTTGTTTTGCCGGATACGGGCCTCCAACCCCTTCATCCTGAACTGGGTCACATGAAAACGGAGGGCAGCAGGATCAAAGGCGTCCAGGTGGATCAGGCTGTGATCCACCCACACCTCCACATCATTCCCCGTCACCGTATCCTTATAAACCAATCTGATCTTGTCCATCTGCAGCTCCCGCAGGGACATCTTCATGGAAGAAGAGTCCTTCTTAGCCGCCTGCTGACCGGGACTGGAAAAAGCATCCGCAATAAATTGGAAATTAAAAACCGTATCAGGCAACAGACGCTTCACTTTCATGGTGATCGCCTCCAGCTGCACCTTGCCGATATCTATGTTACTGTGGAGCAATCCCCACATATGAATATTTACATCTATCAATCCCGCGGAAAGCAGGGTATCCTTTTGCCTGTCTTCCACGTAAATATTCTTCAACACCACCCGTTCGGGAAATTTAATATAAAGATTACCTATGCTGACACGCGTTTGCAGTTTCCGGGAAAGATATTTTTCCGCTTTGTTACGTATAATATTCTGAACATAAGGGGTCTGAACCAGGAATATCACAATGATCAGGATGATGATCACTGTTGCTACGATCTTCAGAAATATCCTCACCAACCTACGTACAACAGATCTGCGCGGCTTATTTTCAGGCTGGCTGCTTCGCATAGATTGATTTTCGCTAATATTATTTAAATTATATTATTACTACTATCTGACAAAATACAGACCACTTTCCCCATGATCTGCTCCCTCCCGTTGTAAGCATACTCCTTGGAGAAATAGCTGTAATTCAAGGGGTTTGTTACGTTTTTTCCCCAGGGGCGTATCTATTTTTCTACATGGGAGCGTCACACAGGCCTTCTTTTCCAGGCTTTAAAGCTGAAGAAAATTCTGGCGTCCGATTTGTCGTACCCTTTCCTACAAATACAAAAATCCCGTGGACTATGCTCAAGCAACTTCAAACGCAAAAGCAACAACACACGATCCTCCCACAGCAGATTGAGCTACTCAACCTTTTCCATTTGAACACTTTGGAACTGGAACAGCGTATCCAGGATGAACTGAATGAGAACCCGGTCCTCGAAGAGACGGCCTCCGGTGATGAAAGCCTTACGGACAAGTTTTCCAAAGATACGGTACAGGATTTTCAGAATTGGGAAGAATACGGATACGACGATATCCCCGATTATAAGACTGAATACAAGAACTACCTTTCCACGGAAAAGATACCGGAAAAACCCATTGCGGAACAAACAGATTTCCGGGAAGAGCTCAAACGTCAATGCCGTTATCTCGATATACCCGAAGAGCAATACTTCCTATTCGACTTCCTCATCGACTCTTTAAATGAGAACGGCTTTCTCGAACAGGACCTGGAAGAGCTGGCTTCGGAGATCTCTTTTTCGAGAAAGACCTGGATAGAAGCGCCCGAACTGGAAAATGCGCTTGCCCATATCCGGGAATTGGAGCCTTTCGGAGCAGGTTGCAGGAATGTCCAGGAATATATGCTCCTGCAGCTAAGAAAATTGAATGTCAAACAGCCGGACGTACGGATGGCCATCTGCCTCCTGGAAGATCACTTCCAGGACCTCCGGGGCGCCAACCTGGACAAGCTGAAAAAACAGCTGGGCCTGGAAGACGATGAGATCAGGATCATCCTTAACCTGCTGGCCCATCTGAAGACAAGACCTTTCACCCAACCGACGGCAACCATACAGGTCAACCCTTCCATCCTCCCGGACTTTACCATCATCGATGAAGGCGATAAACTCGAAGTAGCATTATACAGACAGCGGTCATCCAACCTCCACATCAGCCAGTCCTGGATGGAAATGGTGCAAAACGCCTCCCAAAATGATAAGGTGGAAAAGTCCGCACGTCAATACCTTCGGAGTAAACTCAGCTCGGCACAGTGGTTCATCAACGCCATCCAGCAGCGGGAATCCAACATGCTGAAGATCATGAAGTCCATATTGGAGATACAATATGAATACTTCAAATATGGCGACATCCTGCTGCTGAAACCCATGAAGCTAAAAGATATCGCCGACAAGGTAAAGGTAGATATCTCCACTGTCAGCCGTCTCACTTGTAATAAATATGCGGAAACACCCTTTGGGACCATCCTGCTGAAGGACCTTTTCACGGAAGGCATCGTAAACAAGGAAGGCAACAGCATCAGCAACAAGGTCATCCAAAGCATCATCAGCGAGCTGATAGAGGCTGAGAACAAAAAAGCGCCTTACACAGACAGACAGCTTGTGTCCATCCTTGCTAACCTCGGTTATTCCATCGCCCGGCGAACGGTGGCGAAATACCGTGAATTATTAAATATCCCCGTAGCACAGATACGCGGACTCTGGGAATAAAGAGTGTTTTATTGTTAATCATTTTCCTTATCAAAAAAATCAAAAATGAAAAGGATCCTTTTCCTGGCATTACTGGCTGCCATCGTGACCAGTGCAGCCCCCTCAACCCATTGCTTTACCAATGCCAACTTAACGCTGGTAAATAACAGCGGGGCATGTTGTTACAGGGCCATATTTATGCAGAGCGGTAGCCAAACCTTTCTTTTTCCTGCATCCGGAAGTACTACTTTCACCGCCGCTCTGGCCCCGGGCGTTTACTCATTAGGTGTTGCCCCTCTCTTAGGCGCCTCAGGGACACACAACTTTTCTTACAGCAGTGGCCCTGACAACGGAAGCCAAACGGGTACCTCCGCCCTTTTTAGTAATGTCACGGTCTACTCGGGAGGCACAGTGACAGTCAGCATCAATTAATTCTAAAAAAAATTTCCTCGCCAATGGGGCTATGGGGACTGCCCCATAGCCCCACCAAAAAAATTTCCTCGCATGCGAGGAAATTTTTTTGCACGGGATTCTAACTAAACTTAAAACCCAAAACCCGCATAGATCGAAAATCCTGCATTCTTCGCATTCCCCGCCAGCTGACCTGCCAGATTTCCGGATTTACCAATATGGCTCAGGCCATAATTATACCGGGCGCCCAGCGTAAAGTGCTCGATGTCGAACCCGAGACCGCCTGCCAGACCAAAATCCCATCTGTTAAAGTCATTCGTGTTAAGCTCCGTAGCCCCCTGGATCTCCCCATTGTTGTTGACGTTCTTCACATTCGCATTCACCAGGTAAGCAGCATAGCCACCCGCATGCAGGTTGAAGTTAGGAGCCAGGTTCACGACAGCGAGTACGGGCATCTCGATGTAGCCGAGATTGAACCGGTATTCCCCACTGCCCTGTGCAAAATTATTATACTCCGATTTCGCTCCTTTCAGGCTGTACAATAACTCCGGCTGAAAAGAAAAACCACGGGTAACGGGCAGCTTGGCGAATATACCGGCATTGAAGCCTGCCTTCATATGAGAGGTGGATACATCAGAACTATATAAAGTAGTCAGATTGAGTCCACCCTTGATACCCAGTTTCGGCCTCAGACCATTGTCCATAGAAGTTTGCTGTTCCTGCGCACGTACACCCATTACAGCGACCAATAATGCCGCTGTAAATAAAACACTTAGCTTGCGGATTGATTGATGTTTTTCCATAATTGATAATTTAACTGAATTTTTCAATTGTCTTAACTGAACTTTTTCAATTGTTATGCCACCCCACCAGCCCGAGGTTGGCCATTCCCGTCATTTTTGGCACAAAACTTTGTATATTAATTATAAAACAACAGCCATGAGATCCATATGGACAGGGGCCATCGGTTTTGGCCTGGTAAACATTCCGATCAAGCTGTACAGCGCCACGGAAGAAAGTTCCCTGGACCTGGACATGCTGGACAAAAAAGATCACGCCAATATCAAGTTCAAACGCGTAAATGAGAACACAGGCAAAGAGGTCGCCTGGGAGAACATCGTAAAAGGATATAAGCTGGACGATCGCTACGTAGTGCTCACCGACGAGGATTTTCAAAAAGCCAGTCCGGAAAAATCAAAGATCATCGAAATAAAAGAATTCGTGGTCGAGACGGAAATAGACGGTATCTATTATGAAACGCCTTATTATCTTGAACCCGAAAAGAACGGCGCCAAAGCCTACGTCCTGCTTCGCGACGCCCTTGCCAAAACAGGTAAAGTTGCTTTTGGAAGTTTTGTGCTCCGCAATAAGGAGAGCCTCTGTCTGTTAAAGACGATAGATAAAGTACTGGTGCTTTACAAGATCCGTTGGGCGCAGGAGGTCCGGTCGACCGAAGACCTCAATATTCCCAGCGGCGCCAGCAAGCCGGCTGAATTGAAAATGGCCATCCAGCTTATCGATCAGCTTTCCGGTCCCTTCGACATCGAAAAATACAAGGACACCTATACCGACGAGCTGATGAAACTTATCCAGGCAAAGGCGAAAGGCAAGCGGCCACCCAAGCCCGTTATGAAGGTAGTTCACAGGGAAGGAAAAGACCTGATGTCCCAGCTGAAGGCCAGCCTGCAGGGAGGCGGAGGACGCAAAAGAAAAGCCTCTTAAATATTCGTTTATTCATCCAGCTCCCTCACTTCTCTCTTGAGGATAAATACCGCCGTGTCGGAGGGCCGAATATGCCCTCCGCACATTTGCGCATAGACTTCCGTGAACTCGGCCCCAAAATACAGGATGATAGAGGAATAATATACCCAGGTAAGGATGACCACAATGGAAGCCGCGGCGCCGTAGGTGACTCCCAGCCTGGAATTCCCCAGGTAAAGACCGATGAGAAATTTACCCAGGATAAAGAGCAGTGCGGTAAAAACGGCTCCGACAAAGGCATCCCTCCAGCGTATGATGGCATCCGGCAATACCTTGAAGATGATGGTGAACAACAACGTGATGACGGCCAGCGTCAGCACCATGTTCAGGATATAAAAAAACACGACCGTAAAATGGGAGAAATAATTTTTCAGATAGCCGCTCAGCAGGTCCATCAATGAATTGATCACCAGCGATACCATGGAGATAAAACCAAGCCCCACGATAAGACTGAAGGACAACAGCCGGTTCATCAGCAGCTTCAGCCAGCCCTTCCTGGGTTTGGCCTGGATGGACCACATATAGTTGATGGAGCCTTGTATCTCCGTAAATACGCTGGTGGCGCCGACCACCAAAATAGCGCCGCCGATAATGGCTCCTGCCACCGTATGCCTGGAGGCCTGTATATTCCTGATGATATCCTGTATCTGCAACGCAGCGCCGCCGCCCACCAGGCCCTTTATCTGATGATAGATCCTCCCCTCCACTGCATCCCGGCCCAGGAATATGCCCGCCAGTGAAATGACGACGATCAGTAAAGGCCCCATGGCAAATATCGTGGAGTAAGATAAAGAAGCCGCCAGCTTGAATCCATTGTCACCGTCGAATTCTACGGCTGCTTTCTTAAACACCTTCCAATAATCAGAAAGCTTCTTCATTTTATGCGTATAAGTAAGATCATGCAATTTGCGGGCCTTTCCGTGGATTTTCTTCCCCAAAATTCAACAAAGATAGGCCTTAAATCCCGGCATTTCCGTCTGTTTGGAATTTGGCAAGCATTTTTCATAGGCTATAGTAGACAACTAATATTCCTTACTTACTTAAAACTTTTTTTATGAGTGGCTTACTTTATTTAATAGCAGTCATACTGATCATAGGTTGGCTCCTGGGTGTGTTCGTATATAGTGTAGGCGGTCTGATACATGTGCTGATCGTACTCGCGCTCATTTCACTGATATTAGGTATCATCCGGAGGGCATGACGATAGACTTTAGGGGGTAAAGGGTGATCTACGGACCCTTAAAGCCGGTCGTCGCGACCGGCTTATTTTTAATCTTACGACTGTGTTATGAATGAATTAAAATTCGCTTCTCCTCTGCGCATAGCAGCCATCCTGTTCATCCTGGTGATCTGCTTTGTCATATTGGCCTGGGCGGAAGTCCTGATCATCCCTCTTTTATTTGCCATCATCTTTTCCAGCATGCTCTTTCCCATCTGTCTGAAGCTCGAACACTGGGGATGTCACAAAGGGCTGTCGGCATTTATAGCTGTGCTGGTAGCCGGTGTGCTGTTGGCTTTGTTCCTCACCATCGTGATCATGCAGCTCCTCCACCTGTTAGGAGAAGGGCCTTTGTTCATACAAAAAATGAACGGGCTGGTAGACAAAATAGAGAACTATGTATCCCAGCACTGGCGGATAGAAAAATCCATACAGACAGACCATATCCATCTGCTGCTGAAAAAACTGGCGGACAATAGCAGCGCCTATTTCTCATCCGGCATGTCATTCACGGCCAACCTGATCTCACAATTCGTGCTGGTATTGCTCTTCAGCTTTTTCCTGCTTTATTTCCGGGTGTTCTTCCTGGAATTCTTTTACAAGGTCTTCGCATCTTCCGATAAGCTATTGATCGACGACACGATGCAAAAGATCTATGAGGTCATCCAGAACTATCTCATCGGGCTCCTGAAGGTCATCGCGATCATCGGCACGTTGAATGCCATCGGTCTCTGGTGCCTGGGCATCGAATCCCCCTTGTTCTTTGGCTTCCTGGGTGGCATATTGGTGATCATCCCCTACATCGGCATCCTCATCGGCAGCGCCCTGCCCGTCATCATAGCGCTGATCACAAAGGATTCCTACTGGTATGCGGTGGGCGTGATGGCCGTATTCCTGTTCGTCCATATCATGGAAGGCAACCTGATCACACCCTATGTGGTGGGTTCTAAAGTAAGCATCAACCCACTGGTAGCCATCTTCGCCCTCCTGCTCTTCGGAAAGCTTTGGGGATTGCCGGGATTGATCCTGGCAATACCCTTCACAGCCATCTGTAAGATCATATTCGATCTGCTGCCGGGGTTCAAGGCCGTGGGATTCCTGCTGGGCAAACCACAGAAATACCATTTCAAACGACACTCGATATTGCACGCCAAGCTGCGCGCCACTACGCCATCGTAATATATTGTTTCAGGATCTTCATCAACACTTTTTCTTCGGCGGTGAGCCCTGCATGCTCTTCTGGCGCTTCCTCCAATGTATCCAGCTCGTGGAGATATTTCACCAGCTTATTCTCCTCGTATAATTGTATCAGGCCGGGATGCACATAGTATTTCCGGCATACTGTCCGCGTATTCCCCAATTTGCAGCTGACACTGTCCAGCACAGCATTGATGTTCTTCTTCATATCCACAGCTGTCAGCGCTTCCCCTATGCCGCGGAAGGCCTGCAGGGCATGCAGCGAGCCCGCCCAGGTCCGGAAATCCTTGGCCGAGAAATCCTGCCGGGTGGCTTCACGGATATACGTGTTCACCATCCCCGAATCCACCGGGTGACGGCCGCCGTCCTCCGTATAATACTGGAACAGTTCCTTGCCGGGAATATCATGACATTGGCTGACAATGCGGGCAAGCCGTTTGTTCCGCAGGGATATATCGTGATGTATGCCTTTTTTGCCGGTGAAGGAGAACACCAGCTTATCGCCCGCGATGGAAACATGTTTATTCTTCAGGGTGGTGAGACCATACGATCCATTGGTCTTCTCATATTCATAATTGCCTACCCTGATAAACGTCCGCTCCATCAGGCTGATCACAGTGGCCAGCACTTTCTCCTGGGTAAGCCCTCTGGACCGGAGATCTTCCTCTATCCGGCTGCGCAGCAAAGGCAGGACTTTTCCAAATTCATACAGACGGTGAAATTTTGTCTCATTGCGCAAAGAATTCCACAGGGGATGATAACGGTATTGCTTGCGCCCCCGCAGGTCCAATCCGGTGGCCTGTATATGGCCTTTGTCGTCAGCGCAGATCCACACCTGCGTCCATGAAGGAGGGATCGCCAGCTTGCGGATGCGGTCCAGCTGCCGCGGATCTCTTATAACCGTATTACCAAAAACATAGGAGTACCCTTTGCCTTTTTTATGACGGAAGATACCCGGCAGCCGGTCGCTGACATATACCAGGTGCGCTGCCGAAGCAGCCTTTTCATGATCCCTGTCTGTCTGCAGGAGCTCCTTATGAGAGAGGGCGAGTGTCGTTTCCATGTAAAGGATAATCCACAAATCATGCCTGCTGCATGGACTCCATCCGCCGTATGGCCTTTTCAAGGTCGATACCTTTTCCGAGCACAGGCTTGAACAGGTCACCCTCGCGTTTTAGCCGGTCGAAGATATTCACCATGGTAAAGTTCGACGGCTTCAATCCTTTTTTCAGCTCATCCCAATGCAAAGGGGTTGACACCGTGGCGCCGGGCTTGGGACGAACAGAGTACGGCGCCGCCAGGGTCTGGATCTCCCTGTTCTGCAAAAAGTCGAGATAGATCTTCTTTTTTCTTTTGGCAGGCGTCCGCTCCAGGCTGGTATAGGCAGCGATCCGCTGATCCTGGCGGGCCATTTCTACAATGAACCGGGCCAGCATACGGGACTGATCATATGTATACTTAGCCTTCAGGGGAATATAGATATGCATACCGGTGGCCCCCGAGGTCTTGCACCAGGCAGGGATCTTCATTTCATCCAGCAGCCCCTTGATCACCAATGCCACCGTTATCACCTGGTCATATGGATTGCCGTCAGGGTCCAGGTCGATGACACACCAGTCGGGATGATGAGGCGCCGCTGTGCGGCTATGCCAGGGATTCATCTCGATACAGCCCAGTGAAGCCATATACAGCAACGACGCTTCATCCGTACAAACCATAAAATCGATGGGACCTTGCGACTCGCTGTCAAAACGATACGTCGTGATCCAGTCGGCCACCTTCCCCGCCGTATTCTTCTGGTAAAAGTTCGCACCAGCAATACCGTTGGGATGCCGGTTCAGGGACTGCGGCCTGTCCAGCATATAGGGTAGTATGTATGGAGCTATTTCATGATAGTAGTTCAACAGGTCCCGCTTGGTATATTTTTCCTTTGGCCAGTAAACCTTGTTCAGGTTGGTCAGCTTCAGCTCCCGCCGGCCTACTTTTATGATCTGCTCCTTGGGGCTGTCGTCAGGCAACAGCACTTTCTTTTTGACGGTAACCATTTTTTCATTTTTTTCGGTGGATGCATTTTTGTCCTCCCGTAATCCCGCAAATATGGGGTGACGAAGTATCTTATCCTTCGTCCATTCCGAGAATTTCACTTCACATACCAGCTCCGGTCTCAACCAGACAGCCGGCTGATTAGTAGGCGGAACCTTCTCAAAAGGACATTTATCTATGATCAACGGCTGGAATCTCTGCCACAGCTCTTTCAGATCCTTGTCATTAAAGCCGGATCCGCTGTGCCCGATGTATACCAGCTTCTTTCCCTGGTACTTCCCCAGGATGACGGCCCCAAAGAATTTCCGGCTACGCCTGGGAAGGGTAAAGCCGGCAATGATGGCCTCCAGGCGATGGCTGTTCTTCATCTTCAGCCAGTTGCCGCTGCGCGCCCCTACCTCGTAAATACTGTCGCCTTTTTTAGCCATGACCCCTTCCAATCCATGCCTGACCGCCGACGCCAAAAAACCGATGCCCTTCTCCACGATGTGATCGCTATACCGGAGACGGTCATCCCCACGGGCATTAGCCGGGAAAATACTTTTCAGGATCCGTTTTCTCTCCAGCAGGGGCAATTGGGTAAGATCCTTTCCGTCATACCACAGGATATCGAAAATATAATAGACGAGGTGGGCAGTATCCTTATGCTTGAGTACATTCTGCAGCTGCTGAAAATCCGGTTGCCCCTGCTCGTCCAGGGCAACGATCTCTCCGTCAACCACAGCCTTGACCTTCCATTGCTCCAGCGCATCCCGGATAACGTTGAACTTCTCATTAAAAGAAAGATTATTGCGGCTGCGCATTTCCACCTGTCCCCTGTTCAGATAAGCAACAACCCGGTAGCCATCCCATTTGATCTCATAGATCCAGTCGGGACTGTCAAAGGGCTGATCGACAAGCGTAGCCAGCATCGGCTTGACATCACTGGGGAAAGGCATCCTTTTTGCCATATATGGGCATTAATAGGTAAATTTATTCCGTTTATGGACGAATTCCTTGGTATGTTCGATCGCCTCCCCGACTTCATATGGGACATGCTCTTAGCCGGCGTGGCCATCGCCATCGGCCTGATCGTAAAATTCCTGCTTTCCCTGCTGATAAAAAAGAAGCCCTCCGTCAGCAAACCTCATTTTTCCATCGGAAGAAGCATTTTGGTCCGCCTGGGAAAACCTTTCAGCTATCTTCTCCCCCTGCTGGCATTTAATTTTCTTCTGCCGCTGATGCGGATCAAAGCCCAGCTTTATCCCGCCCTCGACAAAGCCGTCGGCATCTTTCTGACCCTCGCCGTCGCGTATGTACTGATCGGCGTCGTAAAGATCTTCGAAGACTACGCCTATCATTCTTTCGATATCTCAAAGGCAGATAATCTGAAAGAACGGAAGATCCGTACCCAATTGCAATTCGTCCGCCAGCTGGCCATCGGCCTGATCATCATCCTGGCCGCCTGCATCATCCTCCTGAGCTTTAACAACCTCCGTAAGCTGGGCGCCAGCCTCCTGGCAGGCGTGGGAGTAGGCGGTATTATCATAGGCTTTGCAGCCCAAAAATCACTGGGCAATCTGCTGGCCGGATTTCAGCTGGCGTTTACCCAGCCGCTGCGCATCGACGACGTACTGGTAGTAGAAGGTGAATGGGGACGGGTGGAAGAGATCACCCTCACTTACGTAGTGCTGAATATATGGGACCAGCGCCTGCTCATCCTTCCCATCAACTATTTTATCGAAAAGCCATTTCAGAACTGGACGAGAAATACAGCGGATATCCTGGGCACGGTCTTTCTTTATCTCGATTACACCATCCCGTTAGACCCGCTGCGAAAGGAATTCCAGCGGCTGCTGGAAAGCAATCCGCTGTGGGACAAAAGGGTCAACGTCATGCAGGTAACCAACGCTTCTGAAAGGACCATTGAAGTGCGGGCGCTGATGAGCGCCAGCAGCTCGGGGAATGCCTTCGATCTGCGCTGCGATATCCGGGAAGGATTGATCAAGTTCATACAGGAGAACTTCCCCGATAGTTTGCCGCACGACCGCACCATTCTTTCCTAGACATCATGATTCGTCTCATCGCCTTCATCGTCGTTGTCGTCGATGCTGTACGAGTTATTCTCCTCATCTTCCTCGCCCAGCTCTTCATCCTGGTCGTCATCTTCCGACCCCGGAACATCCAGGTCTTCCCCGCTAAAGTCATCCCCAAAACCTTTTTCATTCAACGGGTCGCCGTCATCGTCCACATCATCCAGGCGGCTCTCTATCAAAGCTTCATCATCCCTGGAATCCGCATCCAGCTCTTCCGTATTTTCCAGCATCCTTCTTTCTTCAGCCGTTACGTCGGCATCCGTACCGGGTTCAATATCCACCTCTTCCGATCCCAGGACATCATCCCCTTCTTCATCGTCGGAAGAAGCCGTATTGTCCGCCAGCTCGCCCAGGCGGGGAGCACGTACATGCTCCTGACCGGGAATATCTTTTACTTCCGGCAGATCGATCTTACCGGTGTCGCGTTTTGTAGCCATAAAATGTTTTTTTACAAGTTACCACTAATTTATGCAAAAGCAATGCCCCTATGCTACCCGGTCATTCACCCCCGAACCCCAGGGCGATACCTGGTCAGCCTTCCGTCCTGAGGCTCTTCGCGGGATTGGTCAGCGCAGCCTTTAAGGACTGCCAGGTCACGGTACCCAGGGCAATGACAAAGGATAACCCGCCGGCAATCACAAATACCCAGATGCCAATGTTCGTATGATAAGAAAAATCCTGCAGCCAGGCATGCATGGCCCAGCCGGCAAGAGGTGAAGCAATGACAAAAGAAATAAACACCAGCAACAGGAAATCCTTCGTCAGCAGCGCTGTAAGCCTTGGCACCGAAGCCCCCAGCACCTTTCGTATCCCGATCTCCTTTATCCTGTTCTCCGCCATATAAGCAGCCAGCGCAAACAACCCAAGACAGGAGATAAAAATGGTCAGTCCGGAAAAGATCACGGCGATTACCCCAAAATGCCGCTCGCCTTCAAATCGTTCCGCATAAGAATCTTCTACAGAATAATACCGAAAAGGATAGTTTGGATTGTATTTCGTAAATATAGAGCTGACCTTTGCCAGCGCCCCCCTGGCCTTATCATTTAACCTAAAGGTAATAGTGCCGAGTCCCATTGCTTTGGGTCCTTCGATAATAATAGGCGGTATCTGGGAAAAAGGCGATCCGGGCACAAAATCACCGACCACCCCTACGATATGCTTGGGACCATCGCTGTTCTTTACTGTCTGTCCTACGGGATTGGTCAATCCCATAGATCTTACGGCAGCTTCGTTCAGCAGTATGGCTGTGCTGTCCGTGGGATATGCCTGTATATCGATGTCCCTTCCAGCCACCAGCTTCAACCCGATGGTCTGCACAAAGTTTTTATCCGCGGTAAACTTGCAGAAAAAAGATCTTATACCAGTATCCTTTCCCTTCCATTCATAGCTGTCATCGGTACTCCATATATCCGTCACGGGAGAATTTGTCCGCGTGATGGAGGTGACGAGCCCACGGCTCACCAGCTCACCCTTGATCAGGGGATAGTTTTTAGCGATATCCCCTTTTATATAAACAAAGGCCAGGTTACCCTTGTCAAACCCGGTATCCCGCTGTTTCACGAACATCAGCTGCCGGTAAACCACCAGCGTACAGATGATAAAGGCAATAGCCGTGGTAAACTGCACCACCACCAATATTTTACGGGGAGCTACCAGGGCAGCACCCACTTTAAAGTGCCCCTTTAGCACCTGTATAGGCCGGAAACCGGACAAATAGAACGCCGGATAAGAACCAGCCAGCAATCCTGTCAATAATATAAAGCCGGCGATGCCAATCCAAAACCCTGCATCCCGGTAGGGCACAGATAAAGACTCTTCTACCAGCCTGTTGAAATAAGGCAGCACGGGCTGCACGATCAGCAGCGCAATCACCCCTGCCAATATTGCCATGAGCAGCGACTCGCCGATAAACCTCCCCACCAACGACCCTCTCCCGGCGCCTACGACTTTTCGGATACCCACCTCTCTGGCCCTTTTTTCACTCCGGGCCGTACTCAGGTTCATATAATTGATACAGGCAATGAGGAGGATAAAGGCCGCAATGATGATAAACATTCGTACCTGCTCGATATATCCTCCGGCATTCTTCCCACTCTCAAACCCGGAATAGAGCCGCCATTTCCACAGCGGATGCAGGAATACATCGTTCTTTACATCAGGGGCATGCGCCGTAATGATATGCCCGAAAAGCCGGTCGGCCTGCTGCTCACTCACACCAGGTCGCAATAGAACGTATGTAGCGATAGAACCTTTTGCCCAGCTGGACTCCTCCCACTTCACTTCTTTTGTATAGCTCCAGGGCACCAGGTATTCCATTTTAGAGAACCGGGTATTGGAGGGCATGTCCTTTAATACGCCCGTCACGGTAAAATCCGGTACGCTGTCCACCCGCATGGTAACGCCCAATACATCGGTGGTGCCGAACAATTTTCGGGCCGACGTCTCTGTTAGTATGATCGAATGAGGATTGTTCAGGGCGGTCCGCGGGTCTCCCTGCAGCAAAGGATAGCTGAAGATCCTTAAAAAACCCGTGTCCACAAGATAACCCTGCGTCTGAAGATGCTTGTCCCCGTTCGACAGGACAAAAGCGCCCACCCAGTTCATACGCGTCATTTCCTCCACCTGGGGATATTCCTTTTTCAGGACCGGCCCCATCACCATGGGCGTGTTCGGCCAGATCGCCGGTTTTCCATCAAAAGAACCCCGGCTGAGCACCTGGTAAATGCGATCCTTCTTTTCATGAAAAAGATCATAGCTCATCTCATTCCTTGCCCATAACAGGATAATAAGCGCGCTTGCCATCCCGATAGCAAGACCGGTAATATTAACAAAGGAAAAAGTCTTGCTTCGCAGGAAATTACGGCTGATGGTCTTACTGTAATTGCGGAGCAGGCTATAACCGGCGGACCATTTCTTCCCCTCTTCCGGCGGTCTGTATCTGCTGACGGGTCTGACAGCTTTGGCCTTTTCCTGCCGGGCCGCCAGCCGCTGCATATGATTGTCAAAGGCTTTCTCAGCAGCCCCGGTATCTTCTGCCGCCACCGGTTTCCACAGATCTATTAATAATTGTGAGGAATAAGACTTATCCGGATGAGCTTTTAACAGCTCCTGCAGCTCCAGCAGGTCTTTCTCCGTCGCTTCTCCGGCAAGTCTTTTGGCTATGAGTCTCCAGATGCGGTCCTCCTCTTTCATATGGATGGGTCACTTAATAGGTTGTTCTTTAGGGCGCTAATATAGTGCCATCACTATAGTTATCTGGGAATAAATGTGTTAATTCTTACTTTCCCGGGGGGTCTGTCCGCTTTCGTTACAAGGTCTGTTCGTATTTATGCAGAAAACCTTCTAAAAGAAAACCCTTAAATACCATTAGTAAAAAGAATTATATGGGATTAGTCCTTGTTTTATTCAACAAAATATGCCGATCATTAGAAATCGGTCAATTCTTTATATTCAATATAATTTATATTTATAACTTATTTAAATTCGCCTTTAGGATAAGGTCTAAATCAGAGTCGACTCATTACCCGGTATCTTCATATCGGGTTTTTGTTTTTAGCGCCCGCCTCCCCCCGCTGTGCCCGGGTTATTTCAAAACAAAAGTGCCATGCAGCCGGATAGCATTGGATGCGGCGCCGACCATCAGTTCGAACTGCCCGGACTGAACGATCCACTCCAGCTCCTCATTATAAAAGGACAGCTTATTTTTATCGATGGTAAAAGAAAGACGTCTGCTTTCTCCAGGCTCCAATCTCACTTTGCTAAAATCCTTTAGCTCTTTCACAGGCCGCAATGGCTGAGCCACAAGGTCCCGTATATATAGCTGAGCCACTTCCTCTCCTGCATAGCTGCCCTTATTGGTCAGCGTGAAAGTAACGACCAGGCTATCTGATGGGGTCATCTCTGTCCGGCTGAGCTGCAGGTCGCTGTATACAAAATCCGTATAGCTCAGACCATATCCAAAAGCAAAGCGGGGGCTTTTTACCAGGTCGATATATCCTGTCCGGTAAAACCGGTCGCTATCATCCTTACCCGGCCGGCCCGTACTCAGATAATTGTAGTATACAGGTAGCTGACCTTCTTCCCGGGGAAAGCTGATCGGCAGCTTCCCTGCAGGATTGTAATCGCCAAAAAGAACGTCGGCCATGGCATGTCCCGCCTCACTGCCCAGCCACCAGGTAAAAAGAATGGCAGGCACATGATCGGCGGTCCAATTGAATATCAGCGGTCTTCCACCCATGACCATGACGATGACAGGCTTGCCGGTGGCCTGGACAGCCTTTACCAGTTCTTCCTGGATACCCGGCAAATGAATATTGGCCCTGCTCTTTGCCTCTCCGCTCATATCCTGTCTTTCACCGACGGCCAGTATCGTCACATCGGCCTGTGCAGCCGCAGCAACGGCTTCCGCAACGCCGGCCCGGCTGGTATCCTCGATCCCGCAGCCTTTCGCATATAGCAGACGGGTGTTGTTTCCCAGCTTATCGGCAATACCTTCATAAGGAGAGATCAACTGGTCCTCAGGTCCCCAGTCAAAGGACCAGAAACCCTGCATCTCTTTTTTGGCCTTCATCAGCGGGCCCAGCAGCGCAATGGTCTTTATATTTTTAGACAGCGGCAGCAGATGACCTTCATTCTTCAACAGGACAACACTCTTACAGGCCATCTGACGGGATACCGCCCTGCTGGCAGACGTATTCTGTACAGCAGCCTCTCTTTTCTCATCGCTATAACGGAAGGGATCATCAAAAAGCCCCAGCTCGAACTTCTTCGTCAATATCCTTTTCACCGCCTCATCCACCAACGACTCCGCTACCTTGCCCTCCTTTACCAGGCTGACAAGATTGCTGATATAGCAACGGCTTTCCATATCCATATCGGAACCCGCCTTGATAGCCACCTCCGCGGCCTGCTTACTATCCGCCACATATCCATGAGGGATCATCTCACCGATGGAACCCCAGTCGCTGACCACAAAGCCGGAGAAATGCCACTTCCCTTTCAGGATATCGCGCTGAAGGTAACCGTTACCGGTAGCCGGCACCCCGTTGAGATCGTTAAAAGAGTTCATAAAAGTGGCAGCCCCTGCATCCAGGGCCGCCTTGAAGGGCGGCAGATAAATTTCCCATAAGGTGCGCAGACTCATATCCACGCTGTTGTAATCACGTCCGCCGATGGCGGCGCCATACGCCGCGAAGTGTTTGGCACAGGCCATCACTGCATCCAGGCTCCCCGGACCATTGCCCTGAAAGCCCTGCACACGGGCCCGGGCGATCAATGCACCCAGGTAAGGATCTTCCCCGGCTCCCTCCATCACACGCCCCCACCGGGGATCACGCGCAATGTCCACCATGGGGGCAAAGGTCCAGTGAATACCGGAGGCAGCAGCTTCCGTCGCAGCCACCCTGGCAGACTGCCTGATCGCCGCCATATCCCAGCTGGCCGCTTCTGCCAAAGGTATGGGAAAGGTCACCCGGTATCCATGTATAACATCCTGCCCAAAAAGCAGGGGGATCTTTAGTCTCGACTTCATCGCCTCTTCCTGCAGCCGCCGGGTATTTTTCGCTCCAATGACATTGAGCATCGACCCTACCCGGCCTGCGCTGACCTCCTTTGCCTTGTTGTCACCCGCATACGTGACAGGTCCTGTAGGGTTCAGATCATCATTGTACTGGTTCAGCTGTCCTACCTTCTCTTCCAACGTCATCTTCTGCAACAGTGAATCCACTTTGCCTTCGACGTCTTCCCGCTGATAGACCCGCACATAATCGACGACCATGCTCCGGGGAAAGATAGCGTCATCAATCCCCTTTTTACCACCCCATCCTCCGCCTACGGCAATATTCAGAAGAAGATGGAACCGCTCATCAAAAGGCCATTCTTCAAACCCTTTTCCCGAATTATAAAAAGTTAAGTACTGCTGACCGTCCACAAAAAAGCTGATGGCCTGCCGGCTCCACTCCACACTATACACATGAAAATTCGTATATGGGTCTTTGACATAGAGCCCTTTCGTCGTTTGCGTATGAATGATGTGATTGAACTTTTGGGTATGAATGCTGCCAAAGACACTGTCAGGCATAAAACCTACATTCTCCATGATATCCACCTCACCGCTGGCAGGCCACCCTCCATATTTATCTTCGGTGGGCAACAGCCAGATAGCTGGCCACATGCCCCTGCCTTCCGGCAGCTTAGCCCGGACCTCTATACGGCCATAAAGCCAGTCCCCCTTCCCTTTCGTCACCAAACGGGCGGATGTGTACTGCCTTCCCTCTTTTACCTCCTTGCGGGCCGTGATATACAAAAAGCCATCCTTTACCCAGGCATTCTTTTTGTCCGCCCGGGTATAATACTCCGACTCATTGTTGCCCCATCCATCTCCCCCTACATCATAATCCCACTTCGTCGCATCGGGCAGACCTGTATAGTTGAATTCATCCGACCAGACTAATTTCCATCCAGGTGGTACGCCTTTACACCCATGAGGAACCGGTGCGGCGGCAGCAGCCTGTAAAACAAGACAAAAAGCAATCGTAATTAACTTGGTCAACTTCATTTCCACCGCAACTTATTCCGAATACGCAGCCAGCGAGCCCGCGGGCTGAAAATTAAAATACTGCTTCGCGTTATAATAGCAAATATCCCTCACCACTTTCCCGATCCACTCCATATCATTCGGCAATTCCCCCCTGGTGATCTCCTCCCCAAAAAGATTGCAAAGTATCCGGCGGAAATACTCATGCCGGGGATAGGAAAGAAAACTGCGCGAATCCGTCAGCATACCCACAAAACGGCTGAGCAGCCCCATATTGGACAATGCATTGATCTGGCGGATCATCCCATCCTTCTGATCGAGGAACCACCAGGCAGAGCCGTATTGTACCTTCCCGGCAACAGACCCGTCATTAAAATTCCCGATCATCGTCGCCATCAGCTCATTGTCGGCTGGGTTCAGATTATAGATAATGGTCTTTGCCAGCTTATCCTCCTTATCCAGCCTGTCGAGGAATCGTGCCAACGACCTTCCCTGGGAAAAATCGCCCATGGAATCCCAACCGGTATCAGGCCCCAGGCGCTGCATCATACGGCTGTTGTTGTTACGCAAAGCTCCCAGGTGGAACTGCTGCACCCATCCCTTTTCCCAATCCCATTCGGCAAAATGTACCAGCATGGCGGATTTGAACTTGCGGCGCTCTACTTCATTCAATACCTTGCCCGCCCGCACTTTGTTAAATACAGCCTCTATTTCCCAACCTGTGAACTCCTCCGAATAGATCTCTTCCAACCCATGATCGGATACCGTGCAGCCCACCGAAGCAAAGAAATCATGCCGGTTCTGCAAAGCAAAAAGATAATCGTTAAAGTTCGAGATGGCTACGTTGGTAGCCGTCTCCAGCCGCCGGATATAGGCATTGAAATGATCCGGGTTGTCCACATTCATGGCGCCGTCAGGACGAAAAGCCGGCAGAATGGGGATCTCAAAACCATCCTGCTTCAGCTTGAGATGATGCTCCAGCGAATCCACCGGATCATCCGTGGTACAAACAGCCCTTACATTCATTTTGCGCAGCAGGTTGCGCACCGAATATTCTTTTGTCTGTATCTTATCCGAACATGTCCCATATATCTTCTTGGCCGTCCGGCTGCTGAGGATGTCATGCACGTCAAAATACCTCCGTAATTCCAGGTGTGTCCAATGATACAGGGGGTTGCGCAGCGTATAGGGAACGGTTTCCGCCCACTTCAGGAATTTTTCATAATCCGGCTGATCCCCCGTGCAGAAGCTTTCATCCACTCCATTGGTCCGCATAGCCCGCCACTTGTAATGGTCGCCATACAGCCACACCTGCGTGAGGTTCTCGAATTGATGATCGGCAGCTATTTGCTGCGGGGACAGATGACAGTGATAATCGATGATCGGCATCTCCTTGGCATAGTCATGATACAGCTGCTGCGCTGCCTTACTGTCCAGTAAAAAGTTTTCATCCAAAAAATTCTTCATAGCACTTTTATTTCAGTTATAATCCACTTTACAAGGTCGTTTGCCGCATTGAAATGCTTCGTGACAATGTTAGAAAGTATTTTCAGACCGGCTGGCCATACTGTCTTTTTTATTTACGCAAACGTTATCGTGAATTTCTGCCTCCGGATAACCCATCAATTTATCCTCCGGTAGAAATTATCTTATGATGGGCCTTCGGCCAGCGGACCTGTGGTCCGCTTTGGCGATTGCGATCATTCTACAGGGATCACCTTCTTTAATTCATTACTTTTATAGGCAGCTGTGATGACCCTGATGATATCGATCCCTTCTTCCGGCGTCACCGGCACAGGCTTATTATTGCGGATAGTCTCATACATTCCTACATAGAAATCTCCATAATCCCCTTTCAGCGAAGGAATATATTCCCTGATGACCTTTCCATCTTTTTCCGTATGCAAAAGCCCCTTCCCACTCTCCGGCTCTACACCCCAGTCCTTTTCATCCGGCATGGCGCCCGCCAGCAAACGCTGCTCCTGGGGGTCGGCCTTGGGCTTTAAAAAGGTACCCAGTGTGCCGTATAAGGCGGTAGCAGGCACAGCTTCCCGGACAAGATAGCTCGACTTCAGCCTCACCCGCAGATTGCGCGCAGCAGGATAATACAGCAACAGCTCCATATAATCATCCACCCTGGAGATGGGACGTATGATACCAATGTCCGCAAACACAGCGGAAGGCATACCAAACAGCTGCAGCACCTGGTCAAGCAGATGCGATCCGAGGTCATATAACAGCCCCCTGCCTGGCCCTGGCGTTTCCTTGTGTACTTTGGGACTGAGCGCAGTTGTGTACCGGTCATAATGCAGCTCTACCTCCACGATCTCTCCCAGCCAGCCTTCCTCCACGATCTTTTTTACCGTCCTGGAATCGCTGTCATAACGCCTGCTCTGATAGACGGCAAGCTTCTTACCCTTTTCCATGGCGAGGGCTTCCAGCTCCTGACCTTCCTCCACAGTCACCGTAAAAGGCTTCTCCACCACGGCATGCTTACCCGCCTCCAGCACTGCCTTGGCAAATTCATAATGCGTATAGTTGGGGGTATTGACGACCACCAGCTCTATGGCCTCATCCTGTAATATTTCTTCAAAACTGCGATAAACGCGCACATAGGGATACAGCGCTTTTGAAAGACTCTTCTCTCTTTCCCAGATCGCATACAGTTCAAATCCCGGGTTAAGATGAAGGAAAGGAGCGTGGAATACACGTCCGGACATTCCGAATGAAAGCAAGGCCGTCTTGATGGGTGCCATGTTATGTTATCTTTTTATTTGCAGAGCGTTCGCGGCTGCGCTATATCCATCTCAGGCAAGCCGCGGACAAAGATACCTTCTTCAGCGCCATCACAAACAATATTGCTGATATGAATGTCACGAAATTTCGGCATAGCTTCCGTCACGGGGGGCAAAGCAGGGGCAGGTCTGGTAACCAATGACTACCACGTCCTCCAGGTCCTTTGCCTGCCGGTGGCTGGTGTTGTTCACACTACTGTCCGCTGTAAATGGTACCCGTACGTAGCCGTAAAGGTGAGCCCTGCCTGCCCGCAAAATGCCCCCGTATCTCCGCCAGTATGGAAAGAGCGATCTCTTCGGGCGTGCTGGCGCCGATATCGAGTCCGGCAGGTGAGTATATCCGTTGGCGATCCGCCTCGCCGACGGATCGCCCCTCCGCCCCGAGGGCCGCATACATCCTTTCCGTCCGCTTGCGTGGCCCCAATATCCCAATATAAGAAGCATCCGTCCCCAACACTTCCGGCAGACGCCGCAGATCCGTCTTATAATCATGCGTCATCAGCACAATGGCCGTATAGGCATCCACGGAAGGCGTCCCTTCCATCGCCTGGTCCAATACCTGGCCCGCCAGCGACCACAGCACCTTATCCGCACGCAATAAATTAGTCACAAGCACCGTATCCCATCCCAGCTCTCCACTCATACGCAGAAAAGGATAGATATCATTGTTACTGCCATAAACGATCACCTGTATGGCCGGCAGGACAATCTCCACAAACAGGCTCATCCCCGACGCATAAGAAAAGCTTCGTGACTGCAACGTGGCCCGGCAATCATTTATATCCCCCAACACATCCCCGGGTACAGGCCTGCCCTCTTCAAAAAGAATACTCCTTCCCGGCGTCTCCGTTCCCCCCGTAATTGTCACCAGGCATGCGGGTTCACGAATATCCACTAACCGCTCCAGCACCCGTACAGGATTTTCCGGATCTTCCGGTTCCAGCGGCGTAAACAGCACATCGATGATCCCCTGGCACCCCAATCCCACCCCTACCTGGTGATCATCCTCCTGCATCGTATCATAAGTGACGACGGAAGGATGATGCAGACCAATGGCCTTTTGCGCCCTCCGCAATGCATCCCCTTCCAGGCATCCTCCGCTGATACCTCCCAGGTAAACGCCATTATCCAGCACCAGCATCCGGGCGCCCGCCCGCCGGTAAGAAGACCCTTCCACACGCACCACGGTGGCAAGGGCTGCCCTGGTCTTCTCAAAATCGATGGATTGATAGGCCTTTACAATGGCCCTGATCTCTTTCATACCTTAAAAATACGAAGCCGGGGCCAAACCCCATGGGGAATCGCTTCCTCATAGCCGCCGGAACTGTCCCCCCGCAGCCGGCTGGCACGGCTTATGAAGCCCATGCACAGGAAATACGCTTTCACTCACCTCAAATAAACAGCATGATTATGAACCTGGAAAAGATCACGGCCAATATAGAAGGGAAGGAATACAGCTTTACCGTGGAGACGATTCCTTCCGACGACCCCGCAGTCATCTACAGGGTGGTGCCCGACAACGACGATAAGCTCCTGGACGACATCATCAACGGCTACATCGACTTCGATGAAAAAGGGAATGTACAGACGGGAGAAGACCTGAAGAACAGGCATGCAAAAGAAGTAACGGACGCCATCTGGAAGGCCGTCGAAAGCCAGATTGTAAAAGAACATCAATCCTGAGCCGGCATGACCCGGGGTATAACTTTTGCTGCGTGGTAACTCAAAATGCGCGCATATGAAAAATCACACACACAGGCAGAACAATGATATACAGGAAGGCAATCCAAAAAGCAGGGCGACATACCACCATGGATCGACAGCGCAGGGTGGATCCAACTTCGGACAAGGCTCAGAACAACTAGGCAAACAGGCTTATAAGCAAGGCAGCGAATCCGGTAAAGGAGCTAATTACAATAATGAACGGGGATGGAATAATGAAGCTTTACGCAGAAAAGACGAGCATGTCGCTCCAAAAAGGCACAAATGACCTGCCCGGAAAAACAGCAGGTCGCTTAAAATAAAAGTACGGGAAAAGCCCGTACTTTTATTTTTCTATTTTAGTCTCATGGAGAATAACATCTCTTGCCCCATTGTGGCCATCGGCGCTTCCGCGGGAGGACTCGAGGCGATCATCCAGCTGCTGGAAAACCTTCCACCCGATACAGGCGCCGCTTATGTGGTCCTTCAGCACCTTTCCGCCGTGCATGAAAGTATTTTGCCGGAATTGCTGGAGAAAAAAACAAAAATGCAGGTTCGCCGCGTGGAGGAAGGTATGGCAGCGGAACCTGACAATCTATATGTTATAACGCCCGGCAGCATCCTGACCATCGACGATAATGCATTCCATCTCTCCGCCAGGAAACCATCGGAAGACGGCATTCATACTATCGATCATTTTCTCATGGCGTTAGCTCCCGTTTACCAGGGCAAGGCGATCGCCATCATCCTTTCAGGGACCGCCACGGACGGTACGGCCGGCATCAAAGCTATCAAAACAGAAGGAGGGATCACTTTTGCACAAGACAATACTGCCCGCTTCCTGGGAATGCCCCAGCATGCCATCGAATCCGGCTATATCGATTTCGTTTTGCCACCCTACCGCATAGCTTCCGAGCTGAAAAGTATCCTGAAGGGCATGTACAGGAACGATCTCAAGGTGGAGAACATCGAGAATAACGAGGACGACCTTCGCAAGATCCATATCATTCTTTTAAACAAGCACGATGTGGATTTCACCCTGTACAAACAGACGACCATCATACGGCGTATCATTCGCCGCATATCCTTAAACAGGCTTACCACCCTGGAGCAATACATCCGGCTGCTGAGGGAAAGCAAGGTGGAGGTGGACCTGCTGTACAAGGACCTGCTCATCAATGTCACCAGTTTCTTCCGGGAGCCGACCCTTTATGCCGCCCTCTCAAAAAAGATCTTTCCCATCCTGCTGAAGAACAGGCGTTCCCACGACCCTGTCCGCATCTGGATACCCGCCTGCGCTACGGGGGAAGAACCATATTCCATCGCCATCTGCCTCTTCGAGTTCCTGAAGGACAAGGCGATGAGCATGCCTATCCAAATTTTTGCCACCGACCTCAGCGAACCGGCCATCAATAAAGCCAGGACAGGCATCTTCGACACCAGCGCCGTAGCCAATGTATCGCCTCAGCGGCTGAAAAAGTTCTTTGTGAAGATCGACGGCAGCTACCAGATCATTAAACCTATCAGGGACGTCTGTATCTTCGCCACTCACAACCTGCTGAAAGACCCCCCCTTTTCCCGGATGGATATCATCAGCTGTCAGAACGTTCTTATTTACATGGAGCAGACGGCGCAAAAAAAGATCATGCAGGCCTTTCACTACGCACTGAAGCCCTCCAAATATCTGTTGCTGGGCAAGTCGGAGACAGTGGGCAATTCTACGGAATTGTTCGAACAGACAGACAAGGACCTCCGGATCTATATTAAAAAGTCGGCGCCGGCCAATCTGCAGTTTAGTTTTTCCATCCGCCATCCGTCTTATTTACCGGATACGAATCTAAAAGATGAAAAAATGCTCATTTCACCCCAGGCCAAGGAGATAGACATCGAAAAAGAGGCGGAAAAGCTCATGCTGTCCCTTTATATGCCGGCATCCGTCCTGGTGAATAAAGATCTGCATATCCTGCGTTTTTATGGGGCCACCTTTCCTTTTCTCCAGCCTGCTACGGGCAAGGCAAGCCTGCACCTGCTGAAAATGATCCGGGATGAGCTGATCTTCGAGCTGAGAGGGCTTATCAGGCAGGTAAATAAAGATGGGAAGGCTGTTCGCAAGGAGAATGTCCATCTTTCAGACAATGGACAAGCAAGGAATATCACATTGGAGGTGGTGCCGGTGAAGACGCCCAGCGCAGAGGCATGCATGCTCATCGTATTCCGGCCGGAGACCCATCCGGCGCTGCCCGCCCCCAAGTCCAGGCAAACGCCCACCTACCGGAATAATGAAAAAGACAAGCGCATACAGGCCCTGGAAGCGGAGCTGAAGGAAGCCCGCGAGCATGTCAAATCCATGACCGAGGACTTTGAAGCCACCCGGGAGGAACTTCAATCCGCCAACGAGGAAGTGCTTTCCTCCAATGAAGAGCTGCAAAGCATCAACGAAGAGCTGGAAACTTCCAAGGAAGAATTGCAATCCACTAACGAAGAGCTGATCACCATCAACGAAGAGCTGCAGCTGCGCAATAACGACCTCAAGGAATCCGTGGATTTTACCAAGGCCATCGTGGAGACTATCCGCGAACCCCTGATCGTTCTCAATGCCGACTTCCGCATTATCACAGCCAACCAGGCCTTTTATACCACCTTCCGGCTGAGTGTGGACGAGGCGGAAGGTAATTTTCTCTTCGAGACCGGATCGGGTATGTTCGATATTCAGGGCCTGCGTACGCAGCTGAAGAAAATGATTGCGAAAGGACTCCCGTTTCAAAATTTCGAGCTGAACCATCATTTTCCCAACCTGGGCATCAAATCGCTTGTGATGAATGCCATGAGCATGAATGGGGAACCGGGCAGGAAGGCCCGGGTGCTGCTGGCCATCGAGGATATGACCGAACGCTCGAATGCCCAGACGGCGTTGAAAGTGAGCGAAGACCGCAACCTGCGCATGAGCGAGAGCGGCCGCCAGAGCAAACAGGACCTCCGGTTTGCGGAGTCCAGCCTGGAGATGGCGCTGGAGGCAGCCAATCTGGGGGCATGGGAGCTGGACCCGGCGACGCTCCGGATGAAAAGGAATACCCGTCACGACCAGCTGTATGGATTTGATTCCCCACAGGAGGAATGGACCCCCGACAAGGGCATGACCTACCTGGTGGACGAGGATAAAGAGATCTATAAGGAAGCTTTCCGCGGTCTGCTGACCTCGGGCAGGATCAACAAAGAATGCCGGATCCGCCGGCCGAATGGGGATATCCGGTGGATCAGTATCACCGGGCGCCTGCATCGCGGGGAAAACGGGGACGCCGACCGGGCTGCCGGGGTCGTAGCCGATGTTACGGACTTGCGGGCACCGGGATAAGGTCAATGGCGCGATGATTGCAAGCATCAGGTAAAAATCAGGCATGCTGCAGAAGGATGGATTTATCATCGTCATCGGGGCTTCCGCCGGAGGAATGAAGGCCATTCGCCCGCTGCTTTCCGCCTTCGATAAGGACATCAATGCCGCGATAGCGGTAGTCATCCATGTTTCAAGGGATGGGTCCAGCGAGCTGATGGTGGAAGGGTTGCGGAGAAGCACTTCGCTGCCTTGCCATGTGGCGGCGGACAATATGCCTTTGGAAAGAGGAAATGTGTATCTGGCTACGGCTGGCCTGCACCTGATCATCAAGGAGAACAAGCTACTGCTGGGGCAGGGCCCCACAGAAGGACGATGGCGGCCGGCCATCGATGTAGCGCTGCGTTCGGCTGCCGCCGCCTGGGATACTCATTGTATAGGGATCATACTCACGGGCATGCTGGATGACGGCGTGGCCGGCATGGCGGCCGTCAAAAAATGCGGGGGCATCTGTATCGTTCAGGACCCCGAAGAGGCGGAACATAACAGCATGCCCCTGGCCGTCCTCCATAATATGCAAGTGGACAGGATCTTGCGCCTGCATGAGATGCAGGAAACCATCCGGCAGCTGGTACGGCGGGATCTTCCCCGGGTGACGCCACCGGATTCCGTCATGCAGGAAGCCGTTCTGGCCGAACAGGCCGCCACGCACATCGACCACATGCTGCATCTGCTGGCAAAGCAGGTCACCGGCATCGAGGCTACTTTATGGACGGCCCTGCAGATGATGGAGGAAAGACGGGCGCTCCTTTGCAAGCTGGCCGACAAAGAAACAGCCACGAGTCTTGCCATGCTGCGCGATACGCACCGTCGCATGGTCCGGGAAATGGAGCTGCATATCCAGCGGCTGAAGGAGCTGCTTTTCGCCCGGCAGCAGATGCCTGCAGACTAAGCTTATAATTTTATACCATGGAAAACGGCTCCTTCCTGTCAGGAAGGATGACGGTAAACGTAGAGCCCTTGTCCTTTTCACTTTGCACGGTGATCTTCCCTCCATGCTGACGCACGATCTCCTGGGATATATACAATCCCAATCCAAGGCCGGAATATTGTCGCGCGGCAGGATCGTCCACCCGGAAAAACCGATCGAAGATCTTTTCCTGGGTCGCAGGCGTCATGCCGATGCCGAAATCCTGTACGCATAAATGTAAATGCTTCTCCTGCATATCCAGACCGATGAGGACCTGGGTACCGCCCGCGGAATATTTGATCGCATTCGAAATAAGATTGCGGAGCACCTGCCCCAGCCTATCCCTGTCACCCCAAAAATTTCCTACAGGATACGCACGTGAGAAGATGAGCCGTATGGGTGTCGTTCGCTGCATTTCCTCGATGGTCTCATCCACCATGTTTTGAATATCGAAAAAACTTTCTTTCAACCGGAGATGGCCCTGGCTGATGTTGCTCATGTCCAGCAGGTCTCTTGTGAGCGTGGCCAGCCTGGCCACCTGTTTGTTGAGCTTGCCCACCAGCTGGGCCGACTGTTGGTCGTTGGCTTCCACAAACTCGTTGTACAATATCTGCGCATAGGCCTGGATGCTGGTGGCAGGCATCTTCAGCTCATGGCTGGCAATGCTGATGAACTCATCCTTCCTCTTTTCCAGCTGCCGCCTTTCCGTTATATCTTCCATGGCCAGCAATATCCTGGCCCGCTTGCCCGGCTGTCCATTGATACGCGTGGCGTTGAAAAGAATGATCCTTTCGCCTGCATCGGGTGCCGCATACTTCCATTCGAGCTCCCTGAACGGGATCCTCCTCGATATGGCAAGCCGCAGGCCATCCATCAGCTCCGGGATATTGAAAAGCCCATTCGCCGTCTCAGACAGATAGTTGCCTTCCATCTCCTCGCATGTCAGCCGAAAAAAAGAATAAAAGCTCTTATTGGCTTTCCGTACCCGGAGATCGCTGTAGAGGTCCAGCAGGGGCTGGCCGATGGTCTCCACAATGGCTTCGGCATATTCGATGGATTCTTTCAGCTCCGCATTGCGCCGGATCACCTCCTCATTCATCGTCGTCAGCTCTTCATTCGTGGACTGCAGCTCCTCTTTGGACGTCTCCAGCTGTTCATTGATGCTTTGCAGCTCTTCATTGGAAGACAGCAGCTCTTCATGAGCTGCCTGCAGCTCCATCCGGACCTGCCCGAACTCATCATGCATTGCCAGCATTTGCCTTCCGGCTTCCAGCAGGCTTTCTTCCAGCTCAAGTATTCTCTGCTTCCAGGTATCCTCACCGGGCCCGGCATCCGGACCTCCAGGGGAAGGTTCACGGAAAACGATCAGCAGCCATGTATCGCCGGGCTGCTTTACAGGCACAACATCTATCGTCACCATTTTTGCGTCTTGCCCGGTCTGGACTATTATTCCGGCCTTGCTGGCAGCTACACCGTGCCGTTTCACCTGCTGCAACAGATCGTGCAATTCATACACCAGGCTTTCGTGGACGATACTAAACAATTCCAGCGTAGCTTTTCCGGCCCGCGGGCGCAGATAAGGCGCAGTCACGCCGTAGAACCGCAGTATGTGGCCTTCTCCATCGACAAGTAACCCTGCGGAGACATAGCGGGATAACATGATCCTGTCCGCTGCCTTTCCCTTTTCCGGAAGGTTATCAGTATCCTGCGGGTCTTTGTTGTTTTCACGCGTTGTCTGCAGAATGGTTGCATGCAAATCGATGATCGGAGAGGATATGTCTGTTCTTTTAGTATAAATATTCCACTCTTTGAATGCCCGCTGGAAAAATGGCTGCGGATCATGGAATGTATCTGTCCTGTCCAGCAGCAGGAAACCTGTCTGTTTCAGCGAATAATAAAAGATCCTCAGCGCTTTCTGTTGAGCAGTTTGTTCCAGTGACAGCATAGCATGCCGGCAGCTGATGATATCCATGCGTGCATAGGGCGGATCTTTCAAAAAATTATGCGAAGCAAAGATGCACATATCCCGTATGGCTTTTATCACCTGGTAGCCGCCCTCTATCTTGATAAAGAATTTTTTCAACCGCAAAGGCGAAAGGTGGTGAACGGCGGCCTTGGTGTAAAAACCCGTTCTTGCCATTTCTATGCTACCCTCATGAAGGTCGGTTGCAAAAATTTGTATGGGAGCCTGTATATCCCTGGCATGCATATACTCCAGCAGATAGATGGCCATCGAGCAGGCCTCTTCGCCGCCGGAACAGGCAGGGATCCATACGCGCACCGGCTCATCAGGTTTCCTATCCTTCAACAGGACAGGAAAAATTTTTTTTACCAATACCCGGCCCAGGGCCGGCTCGCGAAAGAATCCACCCACGCCTGAAAGGAGGTCCTTATACAGCAGCTCGATCTCCGCGGGGTCGGCCTCCAGGTGCTTTAAATAAGTTTCTGCATTAGGTATCTTATTCAAGGTCATCCTGCGAATGATACGCCTGTTCACCGTGGATTGCTTGTACAGGGAAAAATCTACCCCATATTTACCCGACAACAGCAAATAGATCCTGCCCAGCTGCACTTTGCTGTTTTCCAGGTGCCTGAGGATCGCCCCGGCGCGAAAAGAATAATCCTTCAGCGCTGCCAGCTGGCCTGCAATACCTTCGGGCGGCAGCACAAAATCGATAAAACCCGATTCGATGGCATATTGCGGCATACCACGGAAGGCCGCCGTAGCATCCTGGGCAAACGTAATACCTCCTTCCGCACGGATGGCGCGGATCCCGGCAGTTCCATCGGCTCCCGTTCCGGACAGGACAACAGCATATGCATTGTTCTTGTAAATTCCCGCCAGCGTGGTAAAGAAATGGTCGATGACATGATAAGCTTTATTCGAACGGAATACGGGCAAATGAACAAATCGTCCAATGCCGATGCTCAGATAGTTTTCCGCCGGCAATACATAAACCTTATTCATCTCCAGTAACGTAGTATTACAGGCCACCACTACCTTCATATCTGTCCGCTGCTGGAAAAGATCCATTACACCCCGCTCCCCGGGTGACAGATATAATAAGATCACATACGCCATTCCCAGGTCCGGCGGCAAATGCTCCAGCAGACGGCAAACGGCATCCATCCCTCCCGCAGCCGCACCAATTGCCACCACAGGGAACAATACGCCTACACTGTCTTCGGATAAGCGCCCATCATCTTCTGACATTATCCTCTTATGCGCGGAATGGGTAAAACTATTATCCTGCATAGGTACATGTTAAGTATGATCACTTAAAGCTTATAACAGATATTGAACGGTAAAGGGGGTTAGCAGGTGTAATCAAGGCAACGGAATAATATGGCAGCCCGCCATCGATGTAGTATTGTTATGGATACAGGGGGATATGTAGTCCAAATCCTGGTAAAGGTCTCTTATCAAACCGTATAGCAATATAACTCAATTTCTATGTAATCAACAAGATACAGCAAATTAAATTTCCCTGGGTTCTTTACTGCCCGTTACTTTCCTGTAAAACGCTCCCGCCAGATCACCCCCCCGGCAGGCACAATGTTTGTATCCGCCTGTCAAAACATATTCCGGCGACCTCATCACTGCATTGACAAAAGAAATTCATCAATATAAAACACACACACATGAACCTGTATCCGGGTGACCCTTTTCCGCTAGGCGCACATTGGGACGGTAAAGGAGTAAACTTCTCCCTCTATGCCCGCCACGCCGGCAACGTAGAACTATGCCTCTTTCACAAACCCAAAGGAGAAAAAGAATACCAGCGCATCCAGCTGACCGAACGGTCTCACAACATATGGCATATCTATGTAGAAGGACTGGGGCCTGGACAACTATACGGATACAGGGTATACGGCGTTTACGACCCATCCAACGGGCACCGCTTCAACCCCAACAAGATCCTGCTCGACCCCTATGCCAGGGCCATCTGCAGCATCGTGGAATGGGACGACAGTCTTTTCGGATATAAGATAGGCGAGGACGACCTGAGCTTTAACGATACGGACGACGCAGCGCTGGCGCCAAAAGCCGCGGTCATCGATCATCATTTCGACTGGGAAGATGACAAATCGCCCAAGGTCGCCTATCACAACAGCATCATCTACGAGGCACACGTAAAAAACCTCACCTGGCTGATGCCCGGCATCCCGGACGAGATCCGGGGCACCTATTCCGCCCTGGCCCATCCGGTGCTCATCGACCACCTGAAAAAGCTGGGCATCACTGCCATCGAGCTCATGCCGGTGCAGCAGTCCATTACCGAAAGACACCTGGCGGAAAAAGGTCTCACCAATTATTGGGGCTACCATACCATCGGCTTTTTTGCGCCCGACATCCGCTTTTACAACGGCAAGGACACCGGAGGACAAGTGAAGACGTTTAAACAGGCCGTAAAGGAATTACACAAGGCCGGCATCGAAGTGATCCTGGACGTGGTATACAATCACACGGGAGAAGGCAACCAGCTGGGCCCTACCCTCTCCTTCAAAGGCATCGACAATGTAGAATATTACCGGCTGGCGGAAGACAAAAGGTTCTATTTCGACTACACCGGCACGGGCAATACCCTGAATACCCGCCTGCCCAATGTCCTCCAGCTCATCATGGACAGTCTGCGCTATTGGGTGCTGGAAATGCACGTGGATGGTTTTCGTTTCGACCTGGCCGCAGCCCTCGCCCGTGAATTGCATGATGTCAACAGGCTGGGCGCCTTCTTTAGCATCATCTACCAGGACCCTGTTCTATCCCAGGTAAAGCTCATCGCCGAACCCTGGGACGTAGGCGAAGGCGGCTACCAGATCGGTCAGTTCCCGCCCGGCTGGGCCGAATGGAACGGCCTGTACCGCGACTGCATGCGCAATTACTGGAGAGGAGCAGACAGCGTGCTGGCCGAATTTGCGGAAAGATTTACAGGCAGCTCGGACCTGTACAAGAACGATAACCGTAACCCCACCGCCAGCATCAATTTTATTACGGCTCACGACGGCTTCAACCTCACAGACCTGGTGTCCTATGAACAACGGCACAACGAAGCCAATGGCGAGAACAACCAGGACGGCCACCAGGATAATCTCTCCTGGAACTGCGGTGCCGAAGGTCCTACGGACGATCCCGCCATCAATACCCTGCGCCGCCGGCAAAAACTAAATTTCCTCACCACCCTCTTCCTTTCCCAGGGCGTGCCTATGCTGCTGAACGGGGACGAGGCAGGACATACACAACAAGGCAATAACAACACCTATTGCCAGGATAACGAGCTCTCCTGGATCAACTGGGAAAAGGCAGATCGCGAGCTGATGGAGCTTACATCCAGGCTCATTCATTTTCGGAGAGAACATCCTGTATTCTCCCGCAAGTACTGGTTCATGGGAAAACCCGTTCGCTCCAAAGGTCTTACAGACATCGCCTGGTTCCTTCCTGACGGCGCCGAAATGGGAGAAGAGCATTGGAAAATGGGGTTTGCCAAATCCCTCGCCGTATTCCTCTACGGTAAGGGCATCGGTTCAGTGGATCAATTAAATAAGCCTATCGTCGACGACAGCTTTTATATCATATTCAACGCCCATTCCGGGCCCATCGACTTCCAATTGCCGGAAGAGAAGTTCGGTAAATGCTGGAAGATCATATGGGATACGGCCAACCCGGAACGGTGCACCGCAACACAGTCGGCTCAAAAGGACTGTCAATCCGCCCGCAGCAAGCTCACAGCATCCGAACGCAGCATAATCGTACTGGTCTCACCCAGATCATAGACAGCCACACCCCAGGCAGGAAGAGATACC
>Ga0105240_10000353_pt1 | contig 86068 bp, 81 predicted proteins | sample KBSC54metaG_FD_80426 | JGI IMG/M metagenome (GOLD analysis project Ga0105240, IMG submission 80426) | Corn rhizosphere microbial communities from Kellogg Biological Station, Michigan, USA - KBS C5-4 metaG | ecosystem: Host-associated > Plants > Roots > Rhizosphere > Soil | place: Michigan, USA...
GTAAGCCTTGAACTCTTTCGAGAAATACTTCGTAATCGCCGCCGTCAGACTGGTCTTCCCGTGATCCACGTGACCAATCGTCCCAATATTTACGTGTGGCTTCGAACGGTCGAATTTTTCTTTACTCATTTTGCTCTCCCTAGGATGCGAGTTTTTCACGAACCTGTGCGGCGATATTCGCCGGAACCTGTTCGTAGTGGCTGAATTGCATGGTATATTGCGCGCGGCCTTGCGACATCGAACGCAGGGTATTTACGTAACCGAACATTTGCGCAAGCGGAACTTGGGCATTGATAACCTGCGCGTTGCCGCGATTATCCATACCGGAAACCTGGCCGCGGCGGCTGTTCAAATCGCCAATGATGTCACCCATATATTCTTCCGGCGTCACAACTTCGACCTTCATAATCGGCTCAAGTAGTGCAGGACCGGCTTTCTGTATGGCTTCCTTAAAGGCTGCGCGAGCCGCGATCTCAAAGGCCAGCACGGACGAGTCAACGTCGTGATAGCCGCCATCCGTCAAGCGTACTTTGAAATCGATCACAGGGAAGCCCGCGATAACACCGGTATTTTGTGCTGATTTTAAACCTTTTTCCACACCCGGAATGAATTCTTTAGGAATTGAGCCGCCGGTAATTTCCGACACGAATTCATAACCTTTACCAGCCTCTTGTGGCTCAAAAGTCATTTTAATACGCGCAAATTGCCCTGCACCGCCTGATTGTTTTTTGTGCGTGTAGTCAACATCGGCAGATTTGGTGATGGTTTCGCGATATGCCACCTGCGGCGCGCCTACGTTGGCTTCCACTTTAAATTCGCGCTTCATGCGGTCGACCAGAATTTCTAAATGCAGCTCGCCCATACCTTTAATAATGGTCTGACCGCTTTCATTGTCGGATGATACGCGGAAGGATGGATCTTCCTGTGCTAGGCGGTTCAGAGCTAAACCCATTTTCTCTTGGTCGGCCTTGGTTTTTGGCTCAACGGCAACTTCGATCACCGGCTCTGGAAATTCCATGCGCTCCAGAATGACAGGCTTAACAGTATCACAAAGCGTATCACCCGTCAGCGTATCTTTCAAAGACGCTAACGCGACAATATCGCCCGCATAAGCTTCCTTGATATCTTCGCGGTTGTTGGCGTGCATCAAGAGCATCCGCCCTACACGTTCCTTTTTATCCTTGCCGGAATTTAAAACGGTATTCCCCGTTTCCAGTTTGCCCGAATAAATCCGCACAAAGGTCAGTGAACCTACAAACGGGTCGGCCATGATCTTGAACGCCAAGCCCGCAAACGGCGCAGCATCATCTGCCGGACGCGTCATCTCCGCATGGGTTTCAGGATCAACGCCTTTAATTGCCGTAACTTCAAGTGGCGAAGGCAAGTAGGCAACAACGGCATCAAGTAAGGTTTGCACACCTTTATTTTTAAAAGCGGAACCACAAAGAACAGGGACGAATTTCAAACCAATCGTGCCCTTGCGGATGCATTTTTGAAGGGTCTCGAAATCAGGTTCCTGGCCACCCAGGTACATTTCCATGGCCGCGTCGTCTTGCTCAACGATCATCTCAATCATTTCGTGACGAATGGCGGCGGTTTTTTCTTTCAAGTCATCTGGAATTTCAGCTTCGTAATATTCTGCGCCTAAAGCCTCACCCTTCCACAAGATGGCTTTGTTTTTGAGAACATCAACGATACCAACGTAATCATTTTCAATACCGATTGGCAGGTTCAAAACCACCGGACGCGCGCCCAGGCGCGTCTTCATCATGTCGACGCAGCGGTCGAAGTTCGCGCCAATGCGGTCCATTTTATTGACAAAACACATACGCGGCACGCCGTATTTATCCGCCTGACGCCAAACAGTTTCCGATTGCGGCTCAACACCGGCAACAGAATCGAATACGGCAACTGCACCGTCCAGAACTTTCAATGAACGCTCAACTTCAATCGTGAAATCCACGTGGCCAGGCGTATCGATAATATTAATGCGAATCTGTTCGCCATGAATATCTTGCCAAAACGCTGTTGTCGCAGCGGAGGTAATTGTAATGCCACGTTCCTGCTCCTGCTCCATCCAGTCCATGGTCGCAGTACCTTCATGCACTTCGCCAATTTTGTGTGACTTGCCGGTGTAATACAGGATGCGCTCCGTCGTCGTGGTTTTACCCGCGTCGATGTGGGCCATAATTCCGATGTTACGGTAGTGCGTCAGAGGAACGGTGCGAGGCATTTTCTATGTCTCCCTGTTACCAGCGATAATGCGCAAATGCTTTATTTGCATCTGCCATTTTAGTGGTATCTTCTTTTTTCTTAATCGCGCTGCCACGGCCATTAGCCGCGTCAATAATTTCGTTTGCCAGTTTTTCTTCCATCGTTTTTTCAGAACGTTTACGCGCCGAGGCCACCAGCCAACGAATGGCCAACGCCAGCGCACGTTCCGCACGAACTTCCACGGGAACCTGGTACGTCGCACCACCAACGCGGCGGGAACGGACCTCAACAAACGGACGAACATTATCCAATGCTTGCTGAAATACCGCCAATGGATCCGTTTTCGCCTTGCGGGAAATCACATCCAGCGCGCCATAGAAAATGCTCTCAGCGGTGGATTTTTTTCCATCATACATGAAAAAGTTGACGAATTTAGTGATGGTCACATTCCCGAATTTTGGATCAGGAAGGACTTCGCGTTTTTCTGCTCTGTGACGACGTGACATTTAATTTCCTTACTTCGGACGTTTCGCGCCGTACAATGAACGGCGTTTGCGGCGCTTGGAAACGCCCTGCGTGTCCAGTGTTCCGCGGATGATGTGGTAACGCACACCCGGCAAATCTTTCACACGGCCGCCGCGAATCATCACGACACTGTGCTCTTGCAGGTTATGGCCTTCACCACCAATGTAGCTCACGACCTCATAGCCGTTTGTCAAACGCACCTTTGCAACTTTACGCAGCGCAGAGTTCGGTTTCTTGGGGGTTGTGGTATAAACGCGTGTGCAGACGCCGCGTTTTTGCGGCGCGCCGACTTTTTCATGCCGCCCGTCAATTTTGCGCAGCGCCATCGCGGGCACTTTGTCCCGGGTCTTTTTTGATCCGCGGCCCTTGCGGACCAGTTGGCTAATCGTTGGCATTCCAAACCTGTGTGTTATCTGGTTGTCTGTCCGGTTGGGCGCGCGCTCCTCCAAAATTATGGGAAAAAACGCAAAGACAGACACCTTCAGCAGCAATTAAGCTGGGCCCGCGATAGTGGTGGGGAGCAACAACTCCTTGTCCGCGGGCCTTAATTAATGCTGCGATGATGACTGTGTTTAGACTTTAAAAATTCAGCATTTCTGCTACTTTTTCAATGCCTACGACCAGCACCTCGCAAATCAGAGGCTGCTTATAGGATAGAAAACACTGGGCTGTCAAACAGTTTTTTTACTTTTTTGTGTGTTTTCTTTGCTATCCTAGAAAGGAATATCCACTCAACCGATTTTAGGACTGTGGGGTCAGTTCTTTAGACTGCCTATATGGCTCTTGAATATTCATCCCAAAGGTTTTTCTTAACGCTTTGACAGCTTCTCCATCTGCCACGAGAATAATTAAACTGCCATCTTTTCCCATAACCTCGTTAATTTTTGCTAAACCAGCTTTTGAAAATGCCCTAGCAAACTTTTGAACTTCTTGGTCAGGTGCTATGAAAAAATATCGTGTTTGCTGAGCTACTAGCCGAGCATCAATGCCAGAAGCCTCCAACGCACGATCAATACTGCTTAATTTTCCTTCATTTTGCGGCTCATAGGGCTCCACCGCTGAAACAATCACGCCTTTTTCTGGCCAGCGAACCCATTCAATCTCCGCAAGCGCTGCCTTTCCGGCAACGATAGAAGCCTGCAAACTATCCAGCGCACGGGGGGGGGTATGAGTTGAACGACGGCGGCGAGCCATGAAGCTTTTCTCCTGCTTAAATTATAATTAACTATAGCTTACCAAACTACATAGAGTCAAATAATTAAATAATTTCATCCCTACCATTTTATTTATATATAGCCTGGATGGCTTGATGGGCCATTCGTCCAGCAGCGGCCGGCCCGGGATGACAATCTGTTTTTATTCGTCTAACTTCCAGACTCGATGGAACAAGCTGTCTTCGCCCAATCTGCCATTCGGCCGCCCGCCAATATTATCCTGAATTTTTGTCAGGGCATCGGCACGGTCATTCTCCAATTCTGCCAAGGCACCGGGCAGTTCGCTTGGTTCACGCTGCAAGCCGTATCGCACATTTTCCGCCCGCCGTGGTATGGCCGCAACCTGTTCAAACAATTAATTGAGGTTGGTTATTACTCCCTGCCCGTTGTCGGCCTGACCGCGATTTTCACCGGGATGGTTTTGGTGCTGCAATCCTATACCGGATTTTCGCGCATGAATGCCGAAAGCGCGGTTTCCTCCATCGTCGTCCTTGCCATCACGCGCGAACTCGGCCCCGTGCTCGGCGGCCTGATGGTCGCGGGCCGGATCGGCGCAGCCTTTGCCGCCGAAATCGGCACGATGAAAGTCACGGAACAAATTGACGCCCTGCGCACGCTATCGACTTCGCCATTTAAATATCTGGTCGCGCCGCGTTTGATCGCGGGCATTATCATGCTGCCCTGTCTAGTTTTCATTGCCGACATCATCGGAGTCTTTGGCGGTTATCTGGTCGCCGTTTACCGCCTGGATTTCAACGGCCACAGTTATTTGCAAAATACCTGGAGCTTTATGCAAACCAATGACGTTACATCAGGCCTCATTAAGGCCGCCGTGTTCGGTTTTATCATCACCCTGATGGGTTGCTATCACGGTTATAACGCCAGCAAGGGCGCCGAGGGCGTCGGCATCGCTACCACCAATGCCGTTGTTTCCGCCTCAATTTTAATTTTGTTTACGAACTATTTCCTTACCGGCCTGTTTTTCGCGCATTAAGCGCGGCGCTTTATGCGCCAGGCGCTGGCGGCGGGCCACCTAAGTACTGCACATTAGGAGCAGAACTTTTGGTATATTGGTCCGTGTCTACGCGTCCTTCGGAACTGCCTGCACCATTATCTGTCGCTCTTAAAAGCTCTCCTGGCAAAGTCCCACCTGCGCCTAATACCGGCCGCACCAATTGGTCAGCTTGTAATGGTGCGCTCCCCTCACGCAACAAGGTTTGAGCAGGATCCTCAAGAGTCTTAAGGAACTGCTCCGAAGCCTCTAGTTTAGTTTGTAATTTTCCTTTCCGTCTTTGGAATAGAACTCCTACACCCGCACCAGCTCCCACAGCTAAACCTACTCCTAAGAACAATCTCAATAGACCAAAAACATCCATGGCATTTGAGTACATTAAATCAGAGCGATCCGCGAAAAATGACTCGTCTTCTTTCTTCCATAATCCGGCACGATTCAGGAAAGGATCGTATTCTGCCATCCGATCCCAAGCCTTGAGCAAATCTTTTAGCTTACCGCTCTTGATACCTGCATTATTTTCACTCACGACTTCATTATGATACATTTCTGTATAAGACCATATTACCGCATGGCGCAAAGCACCATTATTCCCGTTAATATCAGATCGAAGAAAATGCCCAACCGTTCCGCCATCAACTCCAATGGGGACCTCAAGCAGTTCTTTTGCGCCTGACTCTTTTGCAAGCTTTTCATATGCAGCTTTTTTTCTTGCTTCAACCTCTTTCGTAAATTTATTATGCGTAGGATATCCATTTATTTTAGTAGCGAGATGATCTACAATAAACTGAGCAAATCGATTATCAAGGGTATTCCCTACGGAAAGTTCATAGCTACGACCTATCTTACCATTCAATTTATTCTGATCATTTAGATTAGCAGCAAAAGCAATAAAAGCAGCCAATCCTACCATCCCACCGAGCACTGGGGACCCAAAGCGTTTATAAGCGCGTGTCCGTCTAATTGAACGGCCATAACGTCCGATTTGCGCTTTAACCTGCTCAGCGGTTGGCGTTTTTTCGGGTTTCCCAAACATATTTAATCTCCTTTGAATATGATTAAACATACCATATTTTCCCCGCAAGTAAAAAAGCTTTTATCCGTCATGGGTTTAAAATCTGCCTGGAATGGGTTACAAGAGTCGCTCAAGTCCATGTCCTCCCCCTCCTCAACCTCCCCCAAAATTCAGCTGCGCGGCATCACCAAACGCTTTGGCAAGAAAGTCGTACTGGACAGCATTGATCTGGATGTGATACCGGGGGAATCCCTGGTCGTCATTGGCGGATCAGGCAGCGGGAAATCAGTGTTGCTGAAATGCATTCTGGGTTTGCTCACGCCCGATGCAGGCACGGTGATGATTGACGGCGAGGATGTCACTCACATGTCCCTGCGCCAGCGCGAGAAAAAGGTCATGCACAAATTCGGCATGCTGTTTCAGGGCGGCGCGCTGTTTGATTCTATGCGCGTGTGGGAAAATGTTTCATTTGGCCTTACCACCTTGCGCAACACGCCCCCCAAAGAAGCCAAAGACATCGCTATTGCGAAACTCGCGGAGGTCGGACTGAAACCCGATGTCGCGGAACTATTCCCCGTAGAACTTTCGGGCGGCATGCAAAAACGCGTAGCGCTGGCGCGCGCCATTGCGACCGATCCCGAAATTATTTTCTTTGACGAACCCACCACGGGCCTCGACCCCATCATGGCGGACGTCATCAATCACTTGATCGTGGAATGTGTGCAAAAATTAGGCGCGACGGCGGTGACGATCACGCATGATATGGGCAGCGTGCGTAAAATTGCGCGCCATGTGGCGATGATTTATAACGGCAAAATCATCTGGTACGGCCCGGCCGATCAGATCGACCATTCCAATAATGACTATGTCGACCAATTTATTCACGGCCGCGCCGAAGGGCCCATCGAAATGGCCGTCCGGCGCGACTGATTAAATTATTGCATACGCAATTGCATCACTTGTTGTTTATGCATCTTCAGAGTCGGCAGATTTTTATTCGCAAAATCACGCAGCGTTTTATCCTTACCGCTTTGTGCATAAGTGCGGAATAAATTCACAGCTTCTTTATGCGCCATTATTTGATCTTTGATATACAGATTGTCAAATTCCAGCCCTGAAACATCTTCCAGGCTGGCCAGCATATCATCGTGCTCATCATCCACATCCGTAGGCAACATCACATGGCGCGCCTCAGTTTGCGGCAATAAATCTTTTAATTCATTATTCACCTTGGTATGATCATCAACCATCATTTGCGCGAAATTGCGCACGTCCTGATTTTTGGATTTTTCCAGCGCCAGCTGGCTGGATTCCACCTCAAACATGCCACCAATGGCCGCCTTTTGTACGAACTCTTTGTTGGATACGAGCCCCATCGCATAAGCGCATAAAGGCAATGCCACCGCAGCGGCTACGACGGCAAAAGGTAGTTTGGATAATTTCATGGTGAACTCCAGTTGGAAAAATGAAACTATTTCACACCTAGTAAAAAATCAGTCGTCGCAAGGGTGATAAAAAATAAAAATACGGATATATTGGATTAGCACTAGAAACTGTTCTTATTTTGTTCCATAAATAGTTATGGCGAAAGATTCCAAACAATATGTCTGCCAGGCCTGCGGCGGTGTTGCCCCAAAATGGCAAGGGCAATGCCCGCATTGCGCGGAATGGAATAGCTTGATTGAAGAAGTCGTATCCAAAAACGTCACCGCGCCAGGTGCGGCAATGAAGACAAAATCCGGTGGGCGTAAGCAATTGGAACTCGCGCCGCTTGATTCTAAAAACCCCGCCCCACCGCGGCGCAGCAGCGGCATTGAGGAATTTGACCGCGTCTGCGGTGGTGGCCTCGTCGCGGGGGCGGCGCTGCTGATCGGCGGAGACCCCGGCATCGGCAAATCCACCTTACTCTTACAAGTCGCGGCACAAATGGCGGTTGCCACTCCAACCCTTTATATCACCGGCGAAGAAAGTTTGGATCAGGTCCGCTTGCGCGCTGCGCGCCTGGGCGTGATTGGTGCGCCGCTCACTCTCGCGGCAGAAACGGATCTGACGGCGATGTTGCACGGCCTTCGCCACAATGATTATGGCCTGGTGATTATCGATTCCATTCAAACCGTCCATTGGGATGCGCTGGATTCAACTGCTGGCACCGTCGCGCAAGTGCGCGCCTGCGCGGGTGAACTTATTCGCCTTGCGAAACAACAAGGCTTTACCCTGATGCTCGTCGGCCACGTGACTAAGGAAGGCACCATCGCTGGGCCGCGTGTTTTGGAACATATGGTTGATTGCGTATTGTATTTCGAAGGCGACCGCAATCACCAGTTCCGCATTTTGCGCACGGTGAAAAATCGTTTCGGCGCGACGGATGAAATCGGCGTTTTTTCTATGACGCAATCGGGCCTGCAGGAAGTGCATAATCCCTCTGCCCTATTCCTGGCCGAGCGCGATACCCCCGTCAGCGGTACCGCCGTCTTTGCAGGCATGGAGGGTACGCGACCATTATTGGTGGAAATCCAGGCATTGGTCGCGCCCGCCGGATACGGCACGCCACGCCGTGCCGTGGTGGGCTGGGATTCCGCGCGCCTGGCAATGATTTTGGCCGTCCTTGAATCCCGTGCGGACATGAGTTTTGGGCAACTGGATGTTTACCTGAATGTCGCGGGCGGATTGCGGATCACCGAACCGGCAGCCGATCTGGCCGTGGCCGCAGCGCTGGTCAGTGCCGCGGTGGGTGCGCCCCTGCCTGAGCGTCAGGTCATCATGGGTGAAATCGGCCTGTCAGGCGAAATCCGTGCCGTGAATCAATTGGATTTACGCCTGAAAGAATCCGCCAAACTGGGCTTTACCTCCGCCATCATTCCCGCCCTGCGCGACACACAATTGCCGAATTTGAAAATCAGCGTGAAGCAGTTAAAGGAGTTGCGGCAATTCGCACAGCCTATGCTTAAGGGTAAAAGTTAAAGGGCAAAATATGAATTTTTTCCCTGGCAAACCCGCATAATGCCGAACGATTCCGCCTAAATCCGCAAAATCCTAGGGTTTAAAAACGCCAAAAAATATTTAAAAGCAATGCATTAAACGCCGTCCTTGCTGCGATACTTCTTATCCTAAAAGTTTTGCTTCCACGTAAATTTTTTGACTTTATTCCCATGATGCATTAGATTGAAATTAACATCCGGTGGAATTGCATTTCGCGCACAAAGTTTTAATTTGGCGGCGCAACATGCCCGACTGGAACGCCCTTAACGCGCTTGACTGGATCATCCTGGGGCTGATGCTGTGGTCGGTCGGCTGGGCGGCCTTTCGTGGCTTCAGCAGTGAATTATTCAGCATCCTGGGCCTGATCGCGGCATTTTTTATCACGATTTACACCGGCCATTTGCTCGACGGTCCGCTGGCTGGGATGCTTCCCGACAACGCCATCGCACGCATGGTCAGCCGCGCGATTATTTTCTTGATCTGTATTATCGTCATTAACCTGATCGCTAGCCTGGCCGCCGCTACCTTGCGCGCCCTGCTCTCACGCCTGGTGGATCATTCGCTGGGCCTGCTGTTCGGTTTCCTGCGCGGCGCGCTGATTATCTTGCTGCCGTTTTTACTCGTAAATTTATATATTGATCCCAAGGTTTACCCCGTCTGGCTGACCCAGGCGCATGCCTATCCATTTTTACAAAACGGCGCGCATTTATTGCGTGAAGTCCTGCCCGCTTCGCAAATTCATGACAAGGAACGCACGGATTTTAGCATAATGAAAAAGGCGGCAGCGGAAAATGATGCGGTGGTTAATCCCAAACCGGAAAAAGATAAAGTCGGAAAAAGCAAAGATTCCGCTAGTAATCCAACGATGAAAGACCTAATTAAAGTGTTCCAGGAGTTATTTGCCAAGTGAATTTACCTTTCTCCCCCGATAGCGACAAATTTCACGAAGAATGCGGTATATTCGGTATTTTTAACCATCCGGATGCGGCGGCCCTAACGGCGCTTGGTCTGCATGCGCTTCAACACCGCGGCCAGGAAGCCACCGGCATGGTGACCTACGACGGCACGGATTTTCACGTCCACCGCGCCCAAGGGCTGGTGGGCGATACGCTCAATCAACCCCATGTGATCGCGCGCCTAAAAGGCAATATGGCAATCGGTCATAACCGCTATGCGACCACGGGTGAATCCGCGCTGCGTAACGTTCAACCGCTTTATGCGGATTTTGATTTTGGTGGTTTTGCGATCGGCCATAATGGCAACCTGACAAATGCGAATACCATCCGAACGGCCTTGGTAAAAACGGGCGCACTATTTCACAGTACCAGTGATACAGAAGTTATTATCCAACTGATGGCGCGGAAACACGGCACAGTAGAAAAACGCCTGGTTGAATCGCTGCAGGAAGTCAAAGGCGCCTATTCTCTTGTCACATTAATGGCGGGGCAATTGATCGCCGTGCGTGATCCTTACGGCGTCCGCCCTTTATCATTGGGCGAATTGCACGGCGTGCCGATTGTCACGTCGGAAACCTGTGCGCTCGATATTATTGGGGCGACCTTTATCCGTGATTTGGAACCGGGTGAGATGCTCATTATTAATGATAGCGGCATTCATTCATCAAAACCGTTTGAACAAGCTCCGCCCAAGTTCTGCATTTTTGAATATGTCTATTTCGCGCGCCCGGACAGTGTGTTGGAAGGGCATTCGGTGTATAACGCGCGCAAGGCCATTGGCCGCGAATTGGCACGCGAGGCGCCTGCTGGTGTCGATATCATTTGCCCCGTGCCCGACAGCGGCGTGCCTGCCGCCATAGGCTATGCGGATGCGATTGGCCTGCCGTTTGAACTCGGCATCATCCGCAATCATTATGTCGGGCGCACATTTATTGAGCCCACAGATCAAATCCGCCATTTGGGCGTGAAACTAAAACATAACGCCAACCGCAGTATTTTAGCGGGCAAGCGCGTATTGCTGGTAGATGACAGCATTGTGCGCGGCACGACCTCTCGCAAAATTGTGGATATGGTGCGCAGCGCCGGCGCGACCGAAGTTCACATGCGAATTTCGTCTCCGCCCGTCACGCATAGCTGTTATTACGGCATTGATACGCCGGAACAAAATCAGCTCTTGGCGCATACGCATTCGCTTGAGCAAATGCGTCAGTTCATTGGCGTAGATAGTCTGGCCTTTATTTCTTTGGACGGCCTGTACCGCGCGCTGGGCGAAGGCCAACGGAACAACACTCAACCCCAACACTGTGATGCCTGTTTCAGCGGTGATTACGCGATTGAACTCACTGACCCTGCTTTAAAATCAACTTTTGCGTCGCAACTCAAAACTTTGCGTTCACGTGAAAGCAATACGATGTCCGAACAGCGCGGCGTATCTTAATTCTCTAACCGTCATTCCAGCGTATGCGGGAATCCATGAATTGTTACAAAAAAATAATCCTGGCCTAGAATGATGTATCCCCGCTTTCGCGGGGATGACAATACCTTAAACCTTATGATGAACCACTGGCCGATCAGTCCCAGACTTTGGCGGCGTAATGTCGTCTTCATCATCATTCGCGCGGTCAGTGACAATTTCACTATCGTCCAGGTCTTTCCACTCAATGGGCGTGACCTGACGCACCAACGCATGCATCAAGACTTCATCAATCAAACGCACTGGCACAATTTCCAGGCCTTTTTTCACATTGGCCGGAATTTCTTCCAGATCTTTGACGTTATCTTCCGGAATCAAAACTTTTTTGATACCGACGCGCAGTGCGGCCAGCAGTTTTTCTTTCAATCCGCCAATCGGCATCACACGGCCGCGCAGAGAGATTTCGCCCGTCATGGCGATATCTTTACGCACCGGAATTCCCGTCAGCACCGAAACAATAGACGTCACCATTGCAACCCCCGCAGACGGACCATCTTTCGGCGTCGCGCCAGCGGGCACATGAATATGCACGTCTTTGCGGCGGAAGAATGACGGCTTAATGCCAAAATCCGGGGCGCGCGATTTCACTAGCATCTCCGCAGCCTGGATGGATTCTTTCATGACATCACCAAGTTGACCCGTCATGGAAAATTTACCGCGCCCCACCATGGTAACAGCTTCAATGGGTAGAATATCGCCGCCTGTTTCCATCCACGCCAAACCAGTCGTCACGCCGATTCGGTCATCTGTATCGATCTCATCAAAATGATATTTACGCACGCCGGCATATTTTTTCAAATTAGTTTGCGTGATGCGCAGCGATTTCGGTCCCTTTGCCTTGCTCAGCAGCTGTTCCTTCACTGCTTTGCGGCACAGACCGGCGATTTCACGGTCGAGATTCCGCACGCCTGCTTCGCGCGTATAATAACGGATCAGGTCGCGCAGTGCGCCATCGGTAGTTGAAAACTCTTTCGCCTTCAGCCCCGTTTCTTTGAGTTGTTTTTTGATCAAATATTCCGTGGCGATATGCACCTTCTCATCCTCGGTGTAACCCGAAACGCGAATGATCTCCATGCGGTCAAGCAGCGGTTGCGGCATTTTTAAACTATTGGCCGTGCAGATGAACATGACCTTGGACAGGTCGTATTCCAACTCCAAATAGTGGTCATTAAAGGTGTGGTTTTGTTCCGGATCCAAAACCTCTAGCAACGCCGAAGTTGGATCGCCGCGCCAATCGCTGCCCAGTTTATCAATTTCGTCGAGCAAAAAGAGCGGGTTGTTCGCCTTCGCCTTTTTCATACCGTTGATAATTTTACCCGGTAGTGAACCCAAATACGTCCGGCGGTGACCTCGGATTTCAGATTCATCGCGCACGCCCCCCAGCGCCATACGCACATATTGCCGCCCGGTCGCGCGCGCGATCGATTTCGCAAGAAAGGTTTTGCCCACACCCGGTGGACCAACCAGACACAAAATCGGCCCCTTCATATTATCAATATTATGCTGCACGGCCAGGTTTTCGATGATGCGTTCTTTGACTTTTTCTAGGCCGAAATGATCTTCATCCAAAATCTTTTGCGCCTTGCGCAAATCCTTTGGCAATTTATCAAATTTACCCCATGGCAATGCCAGAATGGTTTCAATGTAATTGCGCAGCATGCTGGATTCCTGGCTGCCCAGCGGCATCCCTTTCAAACGCTTCATTTCCGATTGCACGCGCTCCTTGGCTTCTTCCGATAACGGCACTTCACTTGCCTTTTGCACCAGCGCTGCGAATTCATCGCTTTCTTCGGACATTTCGCGTTGTAGTTGCTTCATCTGATTTTGGAAGCTGGAATTTTGATCCACCTTTTTACGCACATTACCGCGGACTTTGCGCTCTGCGGACAACAACGCAATTTCCGTTTCCAGAATTTTGTAAACCTGCTCCAGGCGCCGCGAAATCAACAGCATTTCCAAAATTTCCTGTTTATCCGCCACGTTCAATGGCAAATGGGATGCAATATTATCGGACAGTTTGCCCAAATCCGTTGTTTGATTAATGACGCTAAACAATTCCACCGGAATTTTTTTGTTCATCTTCACATAAGATTCAAATTGAGTCAGCGCCAAACGCGCCGTGGCGTTTAACTCCTGTAAATCTTTTCCTTCCAACTTGGGCTGTTCATCCGTCAAAGGCAAAAATTCAGCGGAAATATATTCTTCTTCTTCAACCCAACGCACGATTTTTGCGCGCGATAGGCCTTCGACTAATACCTTAATGGTGCCATCGGGCAGCGGTAAAGTTTGCAGCACGCTTGCCACACAGCCAACGGTATAAAGATTGGTGCTGGTCGCATCACCATCCACGGCATCTTTTTGCGCCACCACCAGAATCTTTTTATCAAAATGCTGGGCCGCATCAATGGCCAGTGCGGATTTCTCGCGGCCGACATACAGCGACGCAACCATGCCCGGGAACAGCACCATATCACGGAGCGGCAGAACCGGTAAAATATCTTGATTATCAGAATCGGGGCGTTTCATTAGAGCCTCTTTCGCACGCTGGAAGATGTTTTTGATCATTAGTTAATGTAGGGATTGGGGAGGACCGTTTCAAGGGAAATGTCACCCTGGCACTCTGGCTTCTGCGGTAAAGCAAAAACTTTGCCATAGAATTTGGGTAATTGAAAAAACTTTAAACGACAAATACCGTTTTGATGGAAAGGCAGCCCCCTGCACAAGGCCGGGGTTACATTCCGTCCTACTTCTCTTTATCCGGCTCGATCTTCGGCATAGCGCTGCGGTTTTCGATCACGTGGTCGACGAGTCCGAATTTTTTGGCATCTTCCGCGGACATGAAATTGTCGCGCTCTAACGCCAGTTCGATTTTCTCAACCTTCTGGCCAGTGTGTTTCACATAAATTTCATTCAGACGTTTGCGCAAAGACAAAATTTCTTTTGCCTGAATTTCAATATCCGTCGCCTGACCACGCGCGCCGCCCGATGGCTGGTGCACCATCACACGCGCATTCGGCAGCGCATAACGCTTGCCCGCCGCGCCGGCCGCCAGCAGCAATGAACCCATCGAACAGGCCTGTCCCATGCACAGCGTTACGACATCGGGTTTGATAAATTGCATCGTATCATACATCGCCAAACCAGCCGTCACGACCCCGCCGGGCGAGTTGATATACAGCGCGATATCCTTAGCCGGATTTTCGGATTCCAAAAACAACAACTGCGCACAGATCAGGGTGGACATATGATCTTCAACCTCAGCCGTGACAAAAATAATACGCTCCTTCAGCAAGCGCGAATAAATATCGAACGACCGCTCACCACGCGCGGTTTGTTCAATAACGATAGGCACCAGTGCGGCCATTTCGCCAGCAAATTCTTTGATCATTCTGTCGGACATGTGGATTCTCCCTGTGGGGTGAATATAGGTAGGATTCTTCGCGATGTCATCCCGGCCAAGCAACGTAGTTGCGCAAGCCGGGATCCCATGAAGGATTAGGATTCTCAATTTTCATGAGATCCCGGATAGCAGCTCTCCTAAGCGGCTACGCCGCCAAGCCCCGCTGGCTTCCGGAATAACATTAACCCGTCAGTTCATCCACCAGTTTTTCCAGCTCTTCGCGTGTCACGGTTTTTTCCGTCATCGTGGATTTGCTGAACAGGTGATCCACCGCTTTTTCTTCCAATAACGGCGCGCGTAATTGATCCATCGCGCCGGGCGTTTTGGTGTAGTAATCCAATACCTCTTTGCCCTGCTGCGGATAACGCTGAATTTCGGTGAACAGCGCATGGCGCAATTCTGCTTCACCCACTTCAATTTTTTCTTTCTCCGCCAGGTCTGCTAATAATAGGCCCAAACGCACGCGGCGGCCCGCGATATCCTGATACTCCGGCTTCAATTCCGCTTCGGTTTTGCCAGTTTCGTCCTTGCCGTCTTTCAATTCGGCCTGGACGCGGCGCCAGATGGCGTTGAACTCCGCATCCACCATGCCTTGCGGAATTTCAAACGGGTAATTTTCGGCCAGGTGGTCGAGCAGTTTGCGCTTCGCCACCAGACGTGAACCGTTATCCAATTCCGCCTGCAACCGCTCCGACATTTTTTCGCGCAGGGTTTTCAAATCATCCACGCCGAATTGTTTCGCGAATTCGTCATTCATTTCCGATTGCACTTGCGCGGAAATGGTTTTGATCGTCACCTGAAATTCCGCAGGTAGGCCAGCCAGATCAGCCGCGTGATATTCTTTCGGAAAGGTCACCTTAATCAGTTTTTCGTCGCCAATCTTCATGCCCACCATTTGATCTTCAAAGCTGTCAATTAATTGGCGTTTGCCGAGCTGCACGCGCATGTCTTCACCCTGCATGCCGTCGCGCGGCTCGCCGTTAATGGTGCCCGCGAAATCGATCGTCAGGATGTCGCCCATTTTCGCCGCGGTACCTTCGGCAACCGGTTCAGTCTTGGCAGTCGCCTCGGCCAGGTTTTTAATGGCTTCGTCAATTTGCGTCTCGGCAGGTTTCGCGACCGGTTTTTCGATCTTAATTTTGCTGAAATCAATCGCGGGCAGCGGCGGCAGAACTTCAACTTCTACTTTTAAAGTCAGCGCGGAACCGTCTGAATAGTTTTCAAATTCCACCTTCGGCTGCATGGCGGGCTTCAGGTTATTGTCATTCAGCGCCTTATGCACGCCCGCATCGGCCATATGCTCCAGCACCTCGCCCATCACGGCGCCGCGGTATTTCTGTTCCAGTACGGCCATCGGCACCTTGCCGGGGCGAAAGCCCGGGATTTTGGCATTCTTGCCGTATTGCACCAGGTGCTCTTTCACGTGATCTTCGATCGCGGCGGGCGCGATTTCGATTTTGAAACTATGCTTCAGACCTTCGGTACCGGATTTGGTGACGGTGATGCCTTCGTGGTGGTGTGCGTGACCCATTGCTTGCCTTGTTTGATGGATTTACTTGCCGCGCCATAGCTGCGCAGCAGCGACGGCGGGAGCGCGGAAACTAGGGTTTTCCACCCGGAATGTCCAGTAAAAAGATGTCCCCTATTAAGGAAGTTGAGGGCCACCTCGCTTACTCTCATCATCAATCCGCCCTCTCCGATTAAGCGTGTGTCTTTTTTGAGGAGATGCGACACTTTTACGTTCATGTTCGTATGTGCCATTAAAAATTTGGCTGGAGATATTTAAAGCATGATCCATACCGGCATCTGTTGCCGCAATAAGATATGCTTCACCACTCAGCATGGTTATCATCATGATGGGCGTATCGAATCCATCGTTAGCCTTCATCCTATCAGGCTTCCAATGTTGCATTATTGTCTCTGCTTGCTTGGAATCTATAGAAGAAGGATCAAAAGTTGCTTCATCGTAAAAAATTATTGCAGCAATCGCTTGAGGATTAATTATAAAAAGGCCTGTCATCTTAGGTTATCCAATTTATCAGTATAAAAGCAACAAATTTAATCCTTTCAAAACTGCTCCTTCGCGAAAAAGCCCTGGCGGTCCTCGCCCAGCGGGTGCGGGTTCCATTCTTCCTGATGCTCACGGCGCCAGGCTTCGTCCTTGCACGCCACATGGTAATCCTGCACGCGCACATGCAACAGTTTGATATTATTCATGGTCGTGATCAATTCTTCCTGCTCTTTGTCGTGCAGCACTTTTTTGCCCTTCATGATGTCATCGAAAATCTCCACCGCCTCACGGTAGCCTGCTTTAGCGATGCGCACATATTTATCGCCCTCGCCGATCCGTGCATCGGCATAGGCATTGGCAGCGCGCAAAGCCAAACCGCTCATCAAGCGCGCGATTTTTTGCAGGCCCGCGATGTCCCGCGTCGGGCGCAATGACTGGGGCTGCGCCACCGGTTCGCGCGACAGCATTTCCCTTGTGTGGCGGCCGGCGCGTTCGCGCGTATTAGCGCGGCGGGCGCCTGGCGCAGATTCTGCGGTCTTCGTCTTGGCCGATTTTGGCATTTTTATCCTCATAAAGTTATGTTTTAAATTCAAATCCTATGTTTAGAGTATCAAGCGAATATGACAGGCGTATGACAATTCGGGCTTTGCGAGATTAATTTTTCGGCTTAAAAGAAGCGCACAAGCTACGAGGAAAGCATGAGCAACATCCGCATCGAACACGACACCATGGGCCCAGTTGAGGTCCCCGCCGACAAACTGTGGGGCGCGCAGACCCAACGCTCGCGGGAGAATTTCAAAATCGGGGATCAGCGCATGCCCCTACCCCTCATCCGCGCCTTTGGCATTCAGAAAAAAGCCAGCGCGCTCGCGAATATAAAACTCGGCGAACTGGATGCGAAACTGGGCGGGGCCATTGTAGCCGCGGCAGATGAAGTCATAGCGGGCAAACTGGACGATCATTTTCCGCTGGTGGTCTGGCAAACCGGTTCCGGCACCCAAACCAACATGAACGCGAATGAAGTCATCGCCAACCGCGCGATGCAAATTATGGGCGGCCAGCCGGGTGAAAAAACCGTGCATCCAAACGACCACGTTAATCGCGGGCAATCATCTAACGACAGCTTCCCCACCGCGATGCATATCGCCGCCGTGGAGCAGATTGAGCATGCGCTCATTCCCGCGCTGGAAGGTTTGCACAAAGCGCTGGCGGCGAAGTCGCGCGAATTCGACCGCATTATCAAAATCGGCCGCACGCATTTGCAAGACGCCGTGCCGCTCACGCTCGGCCAGGAATTCGGCGGTTACGCCAAACAAATCGAATACAGTATCGCGCGCGTGAAAACGCCTTTGCCGCGTTTGCTGGAACTCGCGCAAGGCGGCACTGCGGTTGGCACCGGATTGAATGCGAAACCCGGTTTTGCCGAAGAATTCGCGCGCCAGACCGCCGCCATCACCGGCCTGCCGTTCGTCACCGCGCCGAATAAATTTGAAGCTCTCGCCGCGCATGATGCGCTGGTGGAGGCATCGGGCGAACTCAACACCGTCGCATGTTCACTGATGAAAATTGCGAATGATGTGCGCCTACTGGGCTCCGGCCCGCGTTGCGGCATCGGCGAAATTCTGTTGCCAGAAAATGAACCCGGCTCCTCCATCATGCCGGGCAAGGTGAACCCGACGCAATCCGAAGCGCTGACGATGGTCTGTGCACAGGTCATGGGCAATAACGTTGCCGTGACGGTGGCGGGATCCAACGGCCATTTTGAGTTGAACGTTTTTAAACCCGTCATCATTCATAACGTGCTGCAGTCGGTACGCTTGCTCGCCGACGCGGCGCGCAGTTTTACCGATAATTGCATCGTCGGAATTTTGCCGAACGAACCGCGCATCCAAAAACTATTGCGCGAAAGTTTGATGCTGGTGACCGCGCTGAATCCGCATGTGGGTTATGATAACGCGGCAAAAATCGCCAAGCTCGCGCATAAAAAGGATATCACGCTGAAAGAAGCCGCGGCTGAATTAAATCTGATCGACCCCGCAAAGTTTGATGATCTCATCCAACCGGAAAAGATGGTAAGGTTCGCGTAATATCGCCACTATCTTTTCGCAGTTTTTATTACAGTGAAATTTAGGGATGCGGAGCAGCACTGACGGGTTGTGTCGCTGCTGGAGCCTGAAAGCGTTGTTGATACGCCGCCTCACCTAACAGTTTCCAAAGGCGGTGATTAAATAAATCTTTCTGCGGTTCATCCTGAGTATTCATGCCACTGTACAATCCCCGATGGCAATAAATCGTTTTGTCCTTAACACTGACTGATATTTTCATAAGCTCCCCGCCCTGACGATCCGAACGAGAACCTGTATAAGTACCTTCTGCCATAAATCGAACACCAACCTTCGCGCCATCAGAGCCAGTCGCCGCCATTACCATTGTTAGCTTTGCAAAAGGACCGCTATCCCAAACCAATACCTCTAGATTTCTATGCCAGGCACTAGCTGGAATACCTTTTAATTTCTCTTCGACCTCTAATAGAGGAAGTGAATTTTCATCTGTTACAATGCGGCTCATTGGTAATTATCTCCTTAATGTTTATTTGTTGCCTTAAACCTAGACCGATAAGAGTCTACTTTACAAGTTATTTTTGCCATAAATAATCAACCGGAAAAGATAGTGCGGGGCGCGTAGCTTTTTCAAAATCCGTTATCCCCGCGAAAGCGGGGATCCATGGAGCATAGTTTTCATCAAATATCTTTTTGAAGAATACAGGAGATGGATCCCCGCTTTCGCGGGAATGACGATCTGGATATATGGCAAGGTTGTGCTATATATCTGACACACAACCTCGGAGTCCAACCCATGCGCCTCAAAACCCTCTTCCTTGCAACTATCCTTTTCGCCGCGCCCGCAATGGCGGCGCAGCATATGCCCGTGGCTGGCACGATTCAGGATATCAAACAAATGCCGGGCGGTTTGTACCAACTGGATTCCTCGCACGCCCACGCGCAATTTTTCATCAACCATATGGGATTCAGCATTTATACGGGCGGGTTCAATGACATCTCCGGTCAGCTGATTTTTAAACCCAATGATCTGAATGCATCTAAACTAAACGTGACCATCAAGGTTGACAGCATCAATGTGCAAAGCGCGGAACTAATTAAAAATTTACAAAGCCCGGCCTTCTTCGATGCCGCGAAATATCCGGAAATCACCTTCAGCAATACCAAACTGGCAGCCAAGGACGCGACGCACGGCACCCTGACCGGTGATCTGACCATGCATGGCATGACCAAACCGGTGACACTGGACGTGACTTTCATCGGCGGCGGGATTATGCCGATGAAAAATGTTCAGGTCATGGGCTTTGCCGCGACGGGCCATATCAAACGCTCAGACTTTGGCATGGATGCCTATACGCCCGGCCTGGGCGACGATGTCCGCCTGGATATTTCCGCCGAGTTTGACAAAGTGGAAACCGCGCCGCCTGCCGATAAAACGCATTAAATAATCGTCACTGCAAGGGAGTGTAACGACCGAAGCAACCCAGAAAGAATCTGGATTGCTTCGCCGGCTGTGCCGAACCATTGTTCCGGCACAATGCCGCGCTCGCAAAGACGAGTGGTGTGACACTCAAGGAAACAAAAAACGAACAAAAACCGATTCTTTTCTTGTCTAGCAGGCTGTGAAAAAATATATTTTAGGATAGGATAAAGTTCATTTGAACACTCAACCTATGCCAAATCTAAGCATACCAAAGCGTGAATCGGGAATCAGACACATGCAAACCTTACCAAATAGTAATATGTTCTTATTGGCGACTCATCTGGATATGGTATCTTATAGGAATACACACACTAGATCTTGTGGTTTTCGACTCAGCTTTATGAGAACCGTTTGCACCCAGGTCTAGCGATGAGGAACAAAACAGCTATTGGGGGCTCAGGGCGGATAGGCAGCGACAGACTGCCATTGCGACCTGAAGCAAGGGGGAAGATGACAATGTTCGATATGGTTCAGGTGGAGCGCGGCACCAAAGTCCGCGTGGATCATGAGCGAAACAATCTGCTCACGGATTTCGGCCGCGCGACGCTGGCTGACCGTTATATTATGCCGGGCGAGGAATCCTTCCAGGATATCTTTGCGCGCGTGGCGATGTATTACGCCGACGACAGCGCCCATGCCCAGCGCATGTATGATTACATTTCGCAGCTCTGGTTTATGCCCGCGACTCCGGTTTTGTCGAATGGCGGCACGGACCGCGGCCTGCCGATCTCATGCTTTTTGAATGAGGCGACGGACAGCTTGGATGGCATCGTCGGCCTGTGGAATGAAAACGTTTGGTTGGCGGCCAAGGGCGGCGGCATTGGCTCCTATTGGGGCAACCTGCGCGGCATCGGCGAAGGCGTGAAGGGTACCGGCAAAACCTCCGGCATCGTGCCGTTTATCAAGGTGATGGACAGTCAGACTTTGGCGATTTCCCAGGGTTCTCTGCGCCGCGGATCGGCCGCCGTTTATCTGCCTGTTTCGCATCCCGAAATTGAAGAGTTTGTTGAAATCCGACGCCCCACCGGCGGTGACCCGAATCGTAAATCGCTAAACCTGCACCACGGCGTCGTCGTCACGGACGCCTTTATGCGCGCGGTGGAAAATGATCAGGAATGGGCACTGGTATCACCCAAAGATGGCGCAGTGCGCGAACGCATTTCCGCACGGGCGCTATGGATCCGCATCCTGACGGCGCGCGTGGAAACGGGCGAGCCCTATATTTTATACATCGATCATGTGAACCGCGCAATTCCGGAGCATCACAAACTGGCGGGCCTGACGGTGAAAACCTCAAACCTCTGCTGCGAAATCACCCTGCCCACAGGCATCGACCAATATGGTCAGCAACGCACCGCGGTCTGCTGCCTGTCGTCGCTGAATCTGGAAAAATATCTGGAATGGCAAAATCATCCGACGATTGTTGAGGATTGCTGCCGCTTCCTCGATAACGTGCTGTCCGATTTTATTAAAAAGGCGCCGGACAGCATGGCGCGCGCGAAATATTCCGCGATGCGTGAACGTTCCATCGGCCTGGGCGTGATGGGTTTCCATTCGTTTTTGCAGGGCATGAATATTCCGATGGAATCTGTGATGGCGAAAGTCTGGAACCGCAAAATGTTCGGCCAGATTAAACGCCAGGCGGATGAGGCCAGCCAGAAACTCGCGCATGAACGCGGCGCCTGCCCCGATGCGGCGGATTATGGCATCATGGAACGCTTTTCGAATAAAATCGCGATCGCGCCGACGGCGTCGATCTCCATTATCACCGGTGGAACTTCGCCCGGCATTGAACCGATCGCGGCGAATGTCTTCACGCATAAAACTCTGTCGGGTTCATTCGAAGTGCGTAACCGTCATTTGCAAACTCTGCTCGCCGAACGCGGCCAGGATACGCCGGAAGTGTGGAGTTCGATCACAGTGACAGGCGGTTCCGTACAACACCTCAACTTCCTAACCGCCGAAGAAAAGGACGTTTTCAAAACCGCGTTTGAATTGGATCAACGCTGGCTGATCGAACATGCGGGCGACCGCACGCCGTTTATCTGCCAGGCGCAATCGCTGAACATTTTCTTACCCGGCAACGTGCATAAAAAAGACCTACATCAGATCCACATGCTCGCCTGGAAAAAAGGCGTGAAGTCTTTGTATTATTGCCGATCACTGTCGGTGCAGCGCGCGGAATCTTCCGCCGCCTCCACCGCTGCGAAAAAGGCGATGGTCGACCAGGTGCCCGGCGAATATGACGGCAAGGAACCGACGCTGTCCGGCGGCAACGAACCGCGCCTGCCATTAGATATGGCACCAGTGGCGGCGAACGGCAACAGCGCGAATGATTATGAGGAATGCCTTGCCTGCCAATAGAGCATCGGCATATGTTAAACCATGCTTACCGAAACGCGCACCATTACAATCAACGACGAAGGGCTGGAGCCCTGGCTGCGGGAGATTGTGCGTAATTTGGCTCTCGTTTTTCCACAAATCATCCGAATTATTCTGTTCGGATCCTATGCAACCGGAAAAATTCATAAATTTTCGGATGTGGATTTGGCCTTTGAAATGGATTCAACCGCAGATCACGTCATATGGCGGAAACTGACGGATATGGTGAATGCGTCAGATAAGCTGGCAAAAATCGATTGCGTTAACCTAGCCCATGCACGCCCAGCTTTAAAAAAAATAATTGATAAAGAAGGGAGTGAGCTTTATGTCCGCTGAACGCCTTGAACTGATCAATGAAGTCTTCGCAGATTTAACGGCCGCTATTCAGAATCTAAACGCGATTGAGGCTGAACGTGCAAATAAATTGTACCGTGAAGCATTAGCTGGCCGCTTTCAGCTTGCTTATGAAATGACGCAGCAACTGACCAGACTTATCATTGCTTATCTCGATGAGCCCAAAAGTAACTTTCCCAAAGAAACTTTGGAAATTGGCATGACAAATGGCCTTCTTCCCAAAAGCGAAGGCTGGTTTGAAATGCACAGCGACCGAAATACGCTAGCGCATGAATACTCCCCACCTGATTTAGAAAAAATCAGCCAACATATTGAGAAAAACTATTCAACCCTGCTAAATGCAGGCTATCATCTTCTCAAACAAAAAGTTCAACAACTCAACACTAAGGTAATATAAATGACAGCAAACCTACTCACCCCCAATCCCGTTTATAAACCCTTTAACTATCCTTGGGCTTATGAGGCCTGGCTGACGCAGCAGCGCCTGCATTGGCTGCCGGAAGAAGTGCCGATGGCGGACGACGTCAAGGATTGGAAAAACAAAATCACGGATGGTGAGCGCAATTTGCTCACCCAGATTTTCCGTTTCTTCACCCAGGCGGATGTGGAAGTCAACAACTGCTACATGAAACATTATTCACAGGTGTTCGAGCCAACCGAAGTCAAAATGATGCTGGTCGCTTTCTCGAATATTGAAACCGTGCACATCGCTGCCTATTCCCACCTGCTCGATACCATCGGCATGCCTGAAATTGAATATTCCGCTTTCCTGAAGTACAAGGAAATGAAAGACAAATACGATTACATGCAGGGCTTTAACATGGATTCCAAGGAAGACATCGTGCGCACGATGGCGGTCTTTGGCGCCTTTACCGAAGGCCTGCAATTATTCGCGTCGTTCGCGATTTTGATGAACTTCCCGCGCCATAATAAAATGAAGGGCATGGGGCAAATCGTATCTTGGTCAGTGCGCGATGAAACGCTGCACACGCTGTCGGTCATTCGCCTGCTCCGCACCTTTATTCAGGAAAATCCGGAAGTGTGGAATCCACAAATGCACCAGCAGATTTACGATTCTTGCGACACCATCATCCATCACGAAGATGCCTTTATCGATCTGGCTTTCCAAATGGGCGGGATTGAAGGCCTAACAGCGAATGAAGTGAAGCAATACATCCGCTATATCGGCGACCGTCGTTTGATGCAATTGGGCTTGCAGCCACGCTATGGCGAAAAGGAAAATCCCCTGCCCTGGATGGATGTGATGCTGAATGCGATTGAACACACTAACTTCTTTGAAAACCGGGCGACGGAATATTCCCGCGCGGCCACCACCGGCACCTGGGAAGAGGCGTTCGAAAGCAGCGTGTTTGATAAAGATGCGGCATAAAAAACCTTTATTTTCTAATAAAAAACGCCCGCCTCATCGCGGGCGTTTTTTTCTTAAACCTTTAGCCGTCTGTCATGAAAGCGTCACATGCCACAGGTAAAATAAAAGAATAGAGACAGAGAGAATCGCCATGAGACCAGACAAAGCCGCCCGCCTACTTCGCCAAGCAAATCCTGCCGGCGATATTTCACGCCTAGTAGCCGGCGGAGGGAAATCCCTGACATTTGGTCCACCGGTTGATATTGATACACGGCCTCAAACCATCAGAGGTTTAGCTTACCATGGGCCTATAGAAGCTTCTTATAATGGTAAACAAGGGTTAGACATCCAACCAACGCCGAAGGAGTTGATGGGGCAACCCCTTATTGGTGCCGCCGCTCCACCGCCTGTGCCTATGGGTTAATTAACAGAGCGTGAAAGCTCTATTAGAATTCCGATAATTTCCGCGCATGCACGCGTGATGTGAATGGCGCGCGGCAAGCCTTGCGCATCCACCACGATGTGGGAATGAACATCTAAAAATTGAAAGCAAATTTTTTAAAACCGAAACTGCGGTAGCGGGGCGAGGCCGGCCAAATAGGGCGATTCGCCATCCGCAACCGTGCGGCCGGAAATGCCACCATGTAATTTGATGAACAGACGTAGTTTCACCAAATTGCTTTCATCATGCAACAAGCCAATCACATGGCCACCATTGGACAATTGTTCCACCAGGGCGTCTGGAATTCCGGCACTCGCGCCCGCCATAATGATGGCTTGATAAGGCGCGCTGCGCGACCAGCCACGCGCCAGCAGGCCTGATTTCACAGTAACATTCTGATAGCCGGATTTGGCATAATTATTCAGCGCAACCTTGGCTGGGCCCACATCGGGAAATAGGGCGGTGATTTGCGGAAAAACCTTGGCAGCAATGGCGGAAACGTACCCTGCGCCGCTTTCTAGAACCAAAACATGTTCAGGATTAAATGGCGCGATATATTCCAACAGCCAGGCACATAAAATGGGGGAGATTAAAAATCCATCTCCCCAGGATAACCTCCGGTCGCCATAGGAGCGGTCTTGCAGTTCAGGCGGCACATAGATTTCGCGCGGTACTTCGCCGACAGCGGCCAAAACGGCGGGATGAATAACATTACTGGGTTTAATCTGGCTGGCCACCATCTGTTCGCGCGCCATGGCAAAATCCACGGGCGGCGCACCAGGACGGACGGCGGGTAAAGCAAAAGCAGCATTCATGGAATCTTTATGCCTGATTTTTGCAATACTGGGAAGAGAAGGGCTGAAAAGCCGATATCGGGTTCTGTGGTGGCTCGAGAGGGATTTGAACCCCCGACCAAGGGATTATGATTCCCCTGCTCTACCGCTGAGCTACCGAGCCGCCCTGGAGGTGCATACATAGCAAAATTTTGGGCTTTGTCATGCTTTTTTTGCACTTTATTGCGGATTTAGATGACCCATTCGAATGGTGGAAGAATTATCATGAATAAACAATCCAGTTATGATGTGACGCAGCAAAACCGTTCATCTCGGATGTTGCGGTTTATAAATGGATTAATTCAGGCCGCCGCCGGATTGTCAGAGCTGCAAATCTTAAAGGGATTGAAACGCCATTTCACAAACTATGGAAACAGCACCAGTACCCATTTTTCCACCATCACGCAGGTGAAAATGGAGGCGCAAATTGCGGGACCATAGGGAAAAGCTCCTAATGGCACATCTGCAGATTGCTGGGCAGGCAATTTAATATGTTTCCATAATAAATAAAACAGCAGGCCAAAAAAACCGGACAAAATTAATAACAGCGGTAGAATTTTAAATCCCACCCACGGTCCCGCAACAAAAAGCAATTTTAAATCACCGCCGCCCAGAGATTCTCGCTCTTCCAACCGTTCCACCAAATAGGCAGTTAAGAAAGCAGTTAGGAATAACATAATGCCTGCCCCTAAGCCTGAAAAAGGTGCAATCCAAGTCCCCTCTACCAGCCAGCGCCAAACCAATCCCGATATAAACATTAAAATAACCAACCGGTCCGGAATAATAAAATTTTCCCAATCAATTACGATGATCAGCATTAGAAGTACAACCAAAACAATACCCAATACACCTAACCATGTCACACCAAATCGCACCAGGACCAGGGCCGTTAGGATCGCTGTTACTGCCTCGATGATCGGATAGCGCATGGAAATTCGGGCGCCGCAGCGGCATTTCCGGCCAACTAAGAAATAAGAGAGGATTGGGATTAAATCCTTCACACCCAGTTGCCGCCCACAGGCAGGGCATTTCGACCGACCGCCCCAGGTTTCTTTCCGCAGCCAGCGCCATGAGGCCATACTGATAAAACTGCCCAGAATGGCGCCCAATATTAACCCGACCGAAAATAAAATTCCCGTTTGATTCATTATGCTAAATTAAACCTAAAATTATTTATGCCAAGTAATTTATTCTATAAAAATGCGATTTAACATTGACGAAAACCAATAAAATCTTCAAATATTCTTAGAAACTGAGATTCGCCAGCTTCATCAATAACTAGCCCGGGGTAAGCGCTATATGTCCGCCAACTTTCGTATGCCTACCAAGCAATTTTTCTTCGCCGCAGTCGCCATGGCCCTGGCCTTGTCAGGTTGTGATGAAATTAATGGAATTAAAAATGAAAAGGCAATTCACAAAACGGCCAATAACAATGATGCCTTACTAGAAGAAGCAAGCGGCAGGACAAATCCAAACTTGACCAGCAGCGATCCATTAACCGTCAGTGATGAAATTTGGGTCGGCAATCAGGCGATGCATATGCGCCGCGGCCAACCCCTACCAACCAAGCTTGATGCAGATAAAGGTTTTGCACTGATCTCTACGAACCCAATGAGTCTTTCAGCCATTGCAACGCAGGTTGCCAATAGTACGGGTATTCCGGTTCGCATAACGGACATCAGCTTATCCGGCGGCACAGGCGGCGGCGCAACGGATAACTCAGCAGACGGCACGCCAACGAACATGAGCTTGTCTTATGAAGGTCCTTTGAGCACCTTCTTAGATCAGGTTGCCAGCCAATTTGATGTATCCTGGCGTTTTGATGGTCGCGGTATTTATTTTTTCCGTTATGAAACACGTACTTTCTCTATTGAATCCATGCCCGGCAAAAATTCGGTCGATGACGCTTTTGACACCAGCAGTAGCAGCAGTAGCAGTAGCTCATCTGGTGCTGGTGGCGGCTCTACCGCTGCTTCCGCGGGTCAGGATGTGAAACAGAAAAATGATCTTTCCGCAGATCTTGATTACTGGAAAGATTTAGAAGCAGCCGTAAAAAGCATGTTGGGCTCACAGGGTATTGAGACCATGATGCCGAGTTCCGGCACCATTACAGTCAGTGCCCGCCCAGCGAAACTGGCGCAATTGGCAGAATTTATAAACAAAGAAAACAAACGTCTGAGTAAGCAGATTGCGATTGATTTGGTCGTCTATAGCGTCACGCTTGATAGCACGAACAATTACGGCTTAAACTTAACTAATGTCTTTAAAATTAACACCTTTGGGTCAGCGCCAGGAACCGATTCTATCTACCGGTTAACAGGACCAAGCGTTCCAAGCGCCAGCTCCTTTACCACGGCAACAGCTGGCTCTGTTAGTATTGCACTACTCTCACCACACTGGAATGCCAATATTATCCCGCAAGCCCTATCAGCTGTCGGTAATGTTGCTGAAATTACCCGTTCGCCTGTTATAACCCTGAACAATCGTCCTGCTTCGCGTGAAATCACGGTCGATACGGCTTATTTGGCGTCGATCTCAACCACAGCGGTTCAAAATGCCGGTGTGTCAACGAGCGTAACCCCGGGCATTGTAACAACCGGGCTAGCATTACAAATGCTGCCGCGCATTTTGGATGATGGCCGAATTCTTTTACAGTATTCCGTTAAGCTAAGCGATTTGGTTTCCATTAAATCTGCTTCTTCAACAGGTGATCAGACAACTGCAAACACCCAGGTCATCCAAACACCGGAAACAGCGAATAAAATCTTCGTTCAACAAGCTATTATGCAAAACGGCTCAACCTTGGTGTTGGCCGGCTTTGACAAGGATACGAATACCGATAACAGAAACGGTATCGGTTCTGCTGACAATTGGCTACTTGGCGGCGGCACGGCCAACGATCACAAGCGCGAAGAGATTGTGATTACGATTACACCCCATGAAATTACGCCTGAACGTGGGAGCACATACGGCTCATGACTGCTGGGGTTGTAACAGTTTCGGGAGTTAAATATGCTGCCGGGCTTTACTGGCAGCCTAGCCCAGATGCTAAAATTGCACGCGCGGCGCGCGCAGCAGCAAAACAGCCTGGTTTTCAGACTGAGTTTTATTGCGTCCGACCACCCACCAAATCGCAGCCAATCGGTCAATTTGGTTTGGGATTGGCAGCTGCCAATCATAAAGTAGGCATGCCAGCCCTAGCCGGTTGCCTGGCAAGCCAAGTGCCAGGTTCTTGGGCAGGCGCCTTCCGAGTGAATGAAGGAATTTTCTTCATCGCTGTCCGTGACGACCTGGTGGATGCTGATGGCGATGCCTGGTTCGCGCATGATGATGATGGCCAGTCCCGCTTAGAACAGGAAATCGCCCGCGGTGGCCTACATCATATTTATGCACCGCCGGAATGGGGCGTGCATGGAACGGAAATCGGTTCTCTGCCAACCATGTTAGCGGGTCGGCGCGATATTACATTGCAATCCGTCAGCCTGCCACGCAGCTATATCTTTATCGGCCTTGCCATTTTAATTGTCGGAGGACTGAGTTACGGTGCCTATGCTTACCTACAGGCTGAAGCAGAAAAACGTGCGGCTGAAGAAGCCGCAGCCGCAGCTGCACGGGCCAAAGCCCAGCATGCCTTAGTTCCCGGAATTGAATATCCTAAAACCTGGCAGGATTCTCCCCGCCCAATGGAATATATTCATGCTTGCGAGAAGGCTTTGGAAAACATTTCCGCTGTTTATTTGGGGTGGACAGCTAATTCCATACAATGCAATGGCAGCAGCCTGTCTGTCGCTTGGACGCGAAGCGGTCAAAGCTATGCTGAAGTCCCTGCTGCCGGAAAAGCCGTATTAGATCCCGCTCTTAGCAGCGCAAATACCTCTCTTCCGCTTGATCATTTAACACCTCGCGGAATTGAAGCGCTTGCTTATTATGGCTTAGTCGATCAACATATCTTATACCATAATTGGCCAGTCCACTTAACAGCCCTTCCTGATGATGTAGTTACAGTTCCCAAAGATTCACCGCCACCGCCACCGCCCCAATGGCGTAAACGTGCTATTGTATATAATGTTAAGGGGGCGCCCTGGCTGCAACCGAAATTATTTGACGGTCTTCCTGGCTTAATTATTACTTCTATCAAAGAGACAAACGACGGCAACTATACCATTGAGGGGACGATCTATGAAAACAAACAACCTTAAAGCCCTATTGCTGGCTGCTGCATTAGTTGTAGATTCAACACCGCTTTGGGCGCAAACTCCCGTGCCCGCAGCAACTGCGCCCGCCAATACGCCGGCTCCAACAGCCGTTGTTAACACAACAACTCCGCCAACAACTTCTGTTCCAACAACGATATCACCTCCCACAGCAATCGCGTCTGCGCCAGTTGCGGCAGTGGCGCCACCTGCATCAACTGCTTTACCGACAACTCCGGCCCTTCCAGATTCGAATGCCCTGACATCTACAGGTCAAGGAACGGATCCTGCGATTACCGCCGTTTTGGATCGCTTGAAACAGGATACAACTCCCCTTTCCATCAGCGATATGTCATCTGCCCAAGACGCCTTAGCGCGCTTAAATTTGATGAATGAAATTGAACAAAAACTATCCCAAATTGAAGAAACCCGCGCCAAACGTCTTGGCGTTGCTGGCATGGCAGGATTAGATGTGGGTAGCGGCGGCTCTTTAGCTCCCCAACAGGTTCTTAATCAAGCCTCATCCGGATTTGGTGGCAATGGGGCAACTAGCCATCATCGCAATAGTTCAAATGCTCAAATTCTTGCTATCAGCGGCGCATCTGGGCGTTATAGTGCAACGATTGATTGGAATGGTCGTGAAATGATCGTAAAACCCGGTTCTTTTTTACCGGACGGCAGTAAAATTGCAAAAGTCGGGGCTGATGAAGTGGTAACAATTTCTCACGGGAAAAGCACCACTCTTTCTTTTGCAGAGGCTAAAACAGCGGATAATGGAAGTGGTCATACGATATCTTCATCGACGGCATCGCCCAATAATCCGACTGGCAACTAGTATTATTCCTCTAGTCTGCTTATCTAATATTTAGGAGACTGGCGCGTGAGTGATTCACCGATTGATAACCTCTTAAATAGTCTTGGCAAACCGCGCAATAATTCTGCGCTGGCTGCTGCGCCAAGACGTTTGTCGCCGAGCAACCCGGAATCTCCACCTTCAAGTAGACCGGTTGCAACGGCAATAGACCCTAAAACTGCAAGGCAGGCTCCGTTATCTGGTGTTAAACCCGCCAATATTGAAGAAGAAATGAACATTCCGGCCGCAGCCCCTGTTTCTGAAGGTTTATTTGGCACTAGTAGTAGTCCTCCGCCGGTCAAACCCCTAGCCCACGCTGCAGAACCTAATTTACCGGCGACCGTTGAAAATAAAAACATTCCTGAGAAACCAGAGAATGTTTCTTTCACCCATGAAGGTGAATTATTAACGATGCGTGGCGGGCCATTACAAATTCCTGAAGAAACACGGAAAATTTGCGCCTTATTTAGCTCTGGGTTGCTCCTGGTCAGTGAAAGCCACCGCAATTCCCCCCTAGTCCGCTCTGTCGTATCCCTCGCGCGGCGCCAAAATTATCAAGTCAATGAACCTCCCCAACTCGTTACACCTGGCGTCATCCAACGCACCTATATGCAGGCCGAGCGCAATGCCAGCGCAACCAAATATGACGATAACGCAATGCGGCGGCGCATTAACCATGTGCTTGAAGAAGGGGTTAAACTCAATGCCAACGACATCCACGTCGAAACGAGCGATGGCCAGTGCAAAATTCAATTGCGGATTGATGGTTCATTACGCGTCTGGGAAGTTTGGACTCAGCAGGAAGGCGAACAATTTATCGCTTCCGTTTGGTCACATGCTGATGTGGCTTCGGGAGTCAGCGCAAACTGGAATGAACCTTTGGCTGCTACACTTAGCCATAAATCGGGACCGGATGCGCTAACACTACCCGACGTCATCGGCGGCGTGCGTTGTCAGTGGATGCCGCTGGTGGGTGGACGCTATCTGAACATGCGCCTTAACTATGACGGCGGAAAAATGCTGGGCCAAAGCGTTGAAGAGGCCGACGTGGATAGTCTAGGCTTTAACGCGGAACAAACCGCATTGGCTAAACATCTCCGGCATATTCCGGGCACGATGCGGATGATCGCCGGACCGGTGAACCAGGGGAAAACTACAACACTGCGGATTATGCTGAACCGTCGTATGGCGGAAACGAATTTCCGCTTGAACTGCCTGGTGGTGGAAGATCCACCAGAGGGCGGCGTTAAAGGCGCGCGGCAAATTGGCGTCAGCTCCGCCACGGATGAAAAAGTCCGGAACCGCTTGTTATCGGAAGTCATGCGTGCGTCACTGCGTCTTGACCCGGATATTGTGATGCTCGGGGAAATCCGGGATTTTGAAACGGCAACCATGGCGTTTCGTCTCGCTCTTACCGGCCGCCAAGTTTATACAACCCTGCACGTTTATGCTGCCCTAGCCATTCCACAGCGGATTCGCGATTTGGGCATTGAACCATACCTGGTTTATGATCATCATTTGTTGCGTGGGTTATTTTCACAGCGCTTGGCGCGCAAGCTTTGCAAAAATTGTAGAATTCCTGCTTCTGAAGCGCAATCGCGTTATCCCGAAGAACATGCGGGCGCGATGCGCCGTATGCGTGCCGGCATGGCCATGATGAAATATAATCGTAAATTTGGCTTCGAGCCCAATGATAAAAAGGAAATTTATGAACCCGATTTATCCGGGGTTTATTTCGCCAATCTGGATGGTTGCGAACACTGCTTCCAAGGCCGCAGCGGACGGACCGTCATGGTGGAAATCGTTGATGCGGATAGTCAAGTCATGAACTACTTACGCAACGCCGAAATGGATAAGGCGCGCGAGTATTGGCTGTCACCTTTTGGCCTGAACGGCGTTTCCATGCTATGGCACGGCATTGAAAAAGTTGCTGAAGGCCTTTTATCCCCCATCGATGCTGAATTTGAATTAGGGCCATTAGCTACCCCGCAGGAAGTTGCGGAAACTGAAAAAGTTATCGGAGCACTGACATGAATTTAGATGATATCAGTTATGAAATAACCAAAGGTTCATTTAAAGGAAATCTGAAAGCGCAGATGCGTCTTTACCGCAAATTGGCCGGGATGCTCAATATGAACGAGGCATTACCACGCGCGTTAGAGCGTCTGTGGGTGACAGCTAGTTATAACGGAAAGAAACCAAAATTAGCAGAGGCGATCGCGCTGCGTGAATGGCGCGAAGCGTTACAAACAGGCCGCAATCTGACCGATGCCATGACCGGCTGGGTGCCGGACCGACATATTATGATTTTGCGCTCCGGTGAGGAATCTGGTGCAATTGCAAAAGCCTTGCAATCGATTGAGTATATTGAAAAGTCTACGGCCCGGATGCGTGGCGCTATTTCCAACGCCATTAGTTATCCCAGCTTTATCTTTATCGTTTTATTCGGCGTTCTATGGATGTTTGGGCTTAATCTAGTCACTCCAATGCGGCAATATGCGCCGGAAAGCGTCAAGGCAAAAATTGCCGGCTTGGGTACAGTCACAGATTTTGTCCAAAATTATGGTTTATACATTTTTATTACAATTGGGATTATTGTCTCGATTATTTCATATAGTTTGCCGCGCTGGATCGGAAAGTTGCGGACTAAATTTGATAAATATCCGCCCTATTCCTGGTATCGTATTTGGAACGGCAGCGCGTTTTTAATGTCCATGTCGGCGCTACTGGCGGCACAAACGCCGCTCTCGCGCGCCCTTTCGATTTTAGAATCGCGTGCAAACCCCTGGCTGCGGGAGCGGGTTTTCTCTGCACGGCAAGAAGTTATGCGCGGGAAAAACCTGGGTGAAGCACTTCAGGCCGATGATTTAGGATTCCCGGATGAAACCATCGTTTTAGACATGATCATTTTGGCCGAACGCGCTGACGTTGCAACCGTTCTGGATATGGTCAGTAAAGAATGGCTGGATGAACAAATTTTATTGCTGGAATCACAAAGTACGGCTGTCCGCTCCGCCGGGATGATTTTAATGGGCGGCGTGATTGCTTGGGCGTTTATGTCGATCATCGGTATTGCGCAAGGCACTGCCGAAATGGGCAGTTCACCCGGCGGAATGAAATAATATTACGCTGCCGCAGCTTTATTAAACGCCTTACCTTTGCCGCTGGCGGCAATCGCGGCCTGGGCAGCTGCCAGGCGAGCAATCGGCACGCGATAAGGCGAGCAAGAAACATAATCCAAACCAACCTCTTCAAAAAACTGGATTGATGCCGGATCGCCACCATGTTCGCCGCAGACTCCCAATTTCAAATCTTTGCGCGTGTGCCGGCCACGTTCCGCTGCGATCCGTACCAATTCACCCACGCCGTCTAGATCAATGGAAACAAAGGGATCCTTGGGATAAATATTCATGCGCTGATAATCCGGCAAAAAGCGGCCGGCATCATCCCGTGATAATCCTAAGGTGGTTTGCGTGAGATCATTGGTGCCAAAGGAAAAAAATTGTGCTTCACGCGCAATATCGCCGGCCGCCAAGGCTGCGCGCGGTAATTCGATCATCACACCAATCAAATGCGGTAAATTCGGCGTGACGCGCGCACCAATCGCACTAATTTTTTCCTTTAGTAAACTCGTTTCGCGCTGTGTTGCCACCAATGGTATCATAATTTCCAATTTTACGTCTATGCCTGCGGCGATAACATCAGCGGCCGCCCCATAGATCGCCTCCGCCTGCATTTCATAAATTTCTGGATAGGTGATACCCAATCGGCAGCCGCGGTGCCCCAGCATCGGGTTAGCTTCATGCAGTTGCTCCAGACGGCGCTCCAAAATGGGCCGATCGATATCCAATGCAATCGCAACCTCAGTAATTTCTTTTTCGCTATGCGGCAAAAATTCATGCAAGGGTGGATCGAGCAAACGGATTGTCACCGGCAAGCCCGTCATAATTTCAAACAGCGCGCGAAAATCCTGTTGTTGCATCGGCAATAATTTTTCCAATGCTTTGCGCCGCCCCTTTTCATCTTCCGCCACAATCATTTCACGCACCGCCGTGATGCGCAGTGGATCAAAAAACATATGCTCCGTACGGCACAAACCAATGCCCTCCGCGCCGAGATGCCGCGCAGTTTCCGCATCCATGGGTGTTTCCGCATTGGCACGCACACGCATGCGCCGCGCACCGTCCGCCCAGGCCATTAAAGTCGCAAAATCACCGCTTAAACTTGGCTCAATGGTCGGCACTTGGCCTGCCATAATTTCACCGCTGGCACCATCAATCGTCAGCCAATCACCGGATTGCAGGGTCCGTCCGCCGACTTTCAACAGGCCTGCCGTATAATGAATATGCAATTCACCCGCTCCAGCAACACAGGGCCGCCCCATACCACGCGCTACCACCGCTGCATGGGATGTCATGCCGCCGCGTGCCGTGATAATCCCTTTCGCTGCATACATGCCATGAATATCCTCGGGCGACGTTTCAATGCGGCATAAAATAACGGGCTCACCAATATTGGCATGCGCCTCGGCATCGTCAGCAGAAAAATACACACGTCCCACGGCCGCTCCTGGCGACGCAGGCAATCCCCGTGTCAGTAATTCCCGCGGCGCACCAGGATCCAAGCGCGGATGCAATAATTGATCCAATGATGTCGGATTGATACGCGTAATCGCTTCTTCGCGCGTGATCATGCCGTTTTCCGCCATTTCCACCCCAATTCGTACGGCTGCTTGAGCTGTGCGTTTTCCACTACGCGTTTGCAGCAAATATAATTTGCCTTGCTGGACTGTAAATTCAATATCCTGCATATCGCGGTAATGTTTTTCCAATACGCTGCGCACACGATCTAATTCTGCGAATACCTCCGGCATTATTTCTTCCATCGCGGGCGCAGTTGATTTTTGCGCTGTTTTTCCTGCCAAAGTAATCTGTTGCGGTGTGCGGATACCGGCAACGACATCTTCGCCCTGCGCATTCACCAGAAATTCACCATAGAAAATATTTTCGCCCGTTGAAGGATCGCGTGTAAATGCAACGCCTGTTGCACAGTCATTACCCAAATTCCCAAAGACCATCGCCTGCACCGTCACCGCGGTGCCCCATTCGGCGGGAATATCATTTAATTTCCGGTAAGTGTTTGCGCGTGGATTCATCCAGGATTTAAACACGGCACCTATTGCACCCCACAATTGCTCCTGAACATCTTGTGGAAACGGCCGCGTGGTTTCATGCTGCACCATCTCTTTATAACGCGCGCAAATTGTCTGCCAGTCTTCTGCTGTTAATTCACCATCCTGGAAACGGCCGAATTCGCGTTTAGCACCATCTAAAATATCCTCAAAATGATGATGTGGAATATCCAACACGACCGACCCATACATCTGTATAAAACGCCGATAACTGTCATAGGCAAAGCGCGGATTGCCGCTGCGTTCCGCCAGACCCGCAACCGTTGCATCATTCAAACCCAAATTTAAAATCGTATCCATCATGCCTGGCATGGATGCGCGCGCGCCCGATCGCACAGAAAAAAGCAGCGGGTTTTTTGCATCACCAAAATGCGGCCCCACGATTTTTTCAATTTTCTGTACGCCTTCTGTAACCTGTTTTTGCAGTTCGGTTGGATATTGCTGACCATTCGCATAAAAATACGTGCAAACTTCCGTCGTAATCGTAAAGCCTGGCGGCACTGGCAGGCTGAGTTTCGTCATCTCAGCCAGATTTGCCCCTTTGCCGCCTAATAAATCACGCATGCTGGCATCGCCATCCGCTTTACCCTTGCCGAAACTGTAAACCCAACGTGTCATATGTTATCCTTCGATCTGACTGAAATTACTGAACTGCTGAAACAGCAATCGGATTTTACTTAGCAGATTCAAGCGATTCATGCGAATATCTGCATCAGATGCATTTACCATAACCTGTTCAAAAAACTTATCCAGAAATGGCTGCAATTGAGTCAAAATTTGCTCTGCCGCGGAACGGCTATGCTCTTTAAATGCCATAACTAGCTTCTCAGCCGCTAAATTCAATTCATTTGCAAGCACTTTTTCCACATCCTCAACTAGCAAATTAGCTTTAACAATACCATCGTACTGAACCTTGTCCTTTTTCTCTTCAGCCTCAAGGATATTCAGAGCGCGCTTGCGTATTACAACCAGTTTAGCACCGGCCTCTGTCTTTAAAAACTTATCCAAATCGCCTGCCGCTTTAGCTATTAAATAAACATTATCCGGAACGCTAGACATCGCATCTTGAATATTCTCTATTAGAATACCTTGGTCGCGCAGCGAGACTTGCAAACGATCTTTGATAAATTCCAGCACATCCAGATGTACGAATTGCGACAACGGCAATTGAATCTTATTTTCCAGAATAATCCGGATGATCCCCAGCGCGGCGCGGCGTAGCGCATAGGGATCCTTTGAACCCGTCGGTTTCTCGCCAATCCGGAAAAATTCATTTAGCGTATCGAGTTTATCTGCGAGCGCCGCAACAATGCTTACGGGCGCACGCGGCACGTCAGCAGTCGGACCCAGCGGCTGATAATGGTCGCGTATCGCGTCGGCGACAGCAGAATCTTCGCCATCAGCCAGGGCATAATAACGCCCCATAATACCTTGCAATTCAGGAAATTCGCCTACCATACCAGTGACCAGATCCGCTTTGCACAGCTGCGCTGCGCGGGTGGCCAATTTTTCATCCGCCTGCAACGTCGCCGCCAGCTTTTTCGCAATTTCCGTCACGCGCATTACTTTGTCGTATAACGTACCAAGTTTTTCATGGAACTGGATCGTTTTCAGTTTCTCAATGCGGCTATCCAGCCGGGTTTTTAAATCCTGTTCATAGAAAAACTTCGCGTCCGACAGGCGTGCGCGCAGGACTCGCTCATTACCCGCAATAATTTCTTTGCCGCCATTCACACCCGGAACATTCGCGATGAGGATAAAATGGTTCGCCAATTTGCCTGCATCATCAAACAAAGGAAAATATTTCTGGTTGGCACGCATGGTGGCGATTAGACATTCTTGCGGTACTTGCAAATATTCTTTTTCAAAGGTGCCCAGCATGGCGACCGGCCATTCAACCAGGCCAGTAACTTCATTCAACAACTTTTCAAAAGCATCATCCGTATGTAATGACAATTTCTGCGCCGCAGCCAGTTTTTCTGCCTGGTTCAGGATCTCATCGCAGCGCTCGCGTTGATCCAAAATAACATGGTGCTTTTTTAACCCCGTTTTATATTCTTCAAAATTAATTGCTTTAAACGGCCCAGGCGATAAAAACCGGTGGCCGTAAAATTCACCGCTGCCCATGATAACCTTACCGTCAGAAATGACGTTGATTTGCTGCAACGGCCGCACCCAAGCCTCCGTGCCGGAACCCCAGCGCATAGATTTCGGCCAGGAAAATTGGGCAAAGATTCTAAGAATAATGAATTCTAATACTTCAGAAGTTTTTAGCCCTTTAGTAGTTTGCGTAATAAAATAATGCGTCGCCTTACCTACCACGCGCTGTTCAATACTACCTAATGACGTCAGCCCATTCGCTTGCATAAATCCATTCAATGCCTGCTCCGGCGCATCAATGCGCGGGCCTTTGATTTCTTCACTACGGTCGGGCTGCTGAGTGGGCAGATTATGCACCACCAACACCAACCGCCGCGGTGTAACGTATGAATCTATTTTTAAATCCGCGAAACCTGCTGCAGTCAAACATTCCGCTGCCAAATTTTTCAAATCCTCTGCCGCGCGTAATTGCATCCGTGCGGGGATTTCTTCGGAAAAAAATTCAACTAATGATTCAGGCATTGGCCACCCACATTTCACAGCATCCCTTTGCCAGGGCGCGCACGCGGCCGATGTAACTGGCACGTTCCGCCACCGCAATCACGCCGCGCGCGTCCAGCAGGTTGAATAAATGGCTGGCCTTGATGCAATAATCATAGGCGGGCAGCGCCAGTTTTTCCGCCAGCAAATCACCGCAGGTTTTCTCCGCATCACGAAAATGCTGTTGCAACATCTCCACCGGAGCATGCTCAAAATTAAAGATAGAAAATTCACGTTCAGCACGCAAAAATATATCACCGTACGTCATCCCATCATTATTAAAGGCCAAGTCGTAAACGTTTTCCTTGCTCTGAATATACATGGCCAAACGCTCCAAACCATACGTAATCTCGCCTGATACCGGCGCACATTCAATCCCGCCAACTTGCTGGAAATAAGTAAACTGCGTGACCTCCATGCCGTCACACCAAACTTCCCATCCCAAGCCCCAGGCGCCAAGCGTTGGATTTTCCCAATCATCTTCGACAAAACGGATGTCGTGGGCGAGCAAATCCACGCCAATTTCGCGCAAGGACTGCAGATATAAATCCTGCATATTATTGGGCGACGGTTTTAAGATAACCTGGTATTGATAATAATGCTGCAAGCGGTTCGGATTTTCGCCATAGCGCCCATCGGCCGGGCGACGCGACGGCTGCACATAGGCAGCCTTCCAATGCGCCGGACCGCAGGCACGCAGCGCCGTCGCCGGATGCCACGTCCCGGCTCCCATTTCCATATCATAAGGCTGTAAAATCGCGCAGCCCTGCGCCGACCAGAACCGGTGCAGCGTTAAAATCATATCTTGAAAACAAAGTGGTTTACTCATGCACGGATTATAATATCCGATTGGATATTCCGGCAAGCGTTGCGCGTATCAATAATTAATTTTGCATGCGCAGCAAGCAGCGCATAGTCCACCTTGTCATGATCGGTTAAAATCATGCAAGCATCGTATTCGCCTATAATTTCAGGCGTCAACGCAATCGATGCGCCATTTAACTTCCCACCCGCTTTTTTGGTTTTCAATATCGGCACATGCGGGTCATGGAAATCTACTTTGCACCCGCGCGCCAGGAGTTTCGCCATAATAGCGAGCGACGGACTTTCACGTACATCATCTACGTTTTTCTTATAAGCCACGCCCAAAATCAAAATCTTCGCACGCGACAGTGCTAAACCTGCACGGATGTCCAACGCCTCGACCGCTTTCGCAATCACATAGTCAGGCATCGCGGTATTGATATCGCCTGCCAGTTCGATAAAACGCGTATTCAATCCATGCGCTCGCGCGGCCCACGTCAGGTAAAATGGATCAATCGGAATGCAATGCCCACCCAAACCCGGCCCGGGATAAAATGGCATAAAACCGAATGGTTTTGTTTTCGCGGCGTCGATGACTTCCCAAACATCAATGCCCATTTTGTCGTAAATAATTTTAAGTTCATTCACGAAGGCAATATTCACCGAACGGAAAATATTTTCTGTGAGCTTGACAGCTTCTGCCGCGCGCGTGGAAGAAACCGGTACAACTTTCGGCACGATTTGCGAATAAAGCTGCATAGCGAGTGATTGTGAGATCGCATCATCCGCACCGACAACTTTGGGAATGGAATTGGTGGCGAAATTCGGGTTGCCCGGATCTTCGCGTTCGGGGGAGAAAGCCAGGAAAAAATCCGTGCCCGCCTTCAGGCCGCCCGCCGATAAAATCGGCTGCATTAAATCCGCCGTTGTACCGGGATAGGTCGTGCTTTCCAAAACTATTAATTGGCCCGCATGCAAAGATTTAGCGACATCGCGTGCAGCGGTTTCCACATAACGCATGTCGGGTTCGCGATTTGCCGTCAGCGGTGTTGGCACACAAATTAAAATCGTATCCAGTTCAGCCAAGCGCGCCATATCAGTGGTGGCTTCAAACTTTTTGGCATCGCGCATCCCCGCGACCCAAGCGGCGGGAATATGTTCAATATAGGACTCGCCACGGTTTAGCTTCGCGACAAAATCCGCATTGATATCAAAACCCAACACATTGAATCCAGCATCCGCAAAAACTTTTGCCAGCGGCAGACCAACATATCCCAGGCCGATGATGCCGATAATGGCCGCACGATTTTCAATCGCTTCGGCCAAGGCATGGGGTGTGAGGCGTGAGATACGGTTATCCCCCATGCCTCATGCTCCCCTTCTCATGCCTATATGGCGCCATGGCATTGTTTATATTTCTTGCCCGAACCGCAGGGGCATGGCGCATTACGCGGCGTTTGCGACCATGTTGCCGGATCGTTCGCCTTAAATGCATGCACCACGGTTTGCGGTTGCGGCGCGATGGTTTCATCCGCGTCGCCTGCCATGGCTAAGGCTGGATCGACCCGTGTTTCCTGAAGATTTTGCACCTTGATTTGCAAATCCGGCAAGGGCTGATCCATGGTGAGTGTGACATGGGCAAGCGCGCTAGTCACCTGTTCGCGCACTTGCGCCATCATGGCTTCAAATAATAAAAACGCTTCGCGTTTATATTCGTTCAGCGGATCTTTTTGGCCGTAAGCGCGCAGATTAATCCCACCGCGCATATGATCCATGTGCAGAAGATGCTCACGCCATTGTTGATCCAACATTTGCAGCAATACATTGCGTTGCAAATCCAATGCGAATTCCGGACCAAGTACGACGAATTTTGCACCCACTGCATCGTCACTGGTGGCAATCAAACGTTCCGTAATTTCGCGTTCCGTTACGCCTTCTTCGGTGCGCCACGACGCAGGCACTTCCATATTCAAGACGCGCTGCACAGCCATCGCCAAGCCGTCCCAATCCCACTGCTCAGCATAGCTGCCGTGTGGAATCGCGGCCGCCACCGTTTCTTCAATCCATTGGTGACGCAGTTCGCTCACGATATCCGCTACGCCCTCACCCGCCATAATCGTGCGGCGCTGTTCGTAAATCACCTTGCGCTGATCATTCATCACGTCGTCGTATTTGATTAAGTTTTTACGGATATCAAAGTTATGCGCTTCGACGCGTTTTTGCGCGTTCATGAGCGCCTTTGAAATCCATGGATGCCAGATTGCCTCGCCTTCTTTCAGGCCTAGATTTTTTAACATATCCTGCATGCGGTTGGCGCCGAAAATGCGCATCAAATCATCATCCAGCGCAACAAAAAATTTGCTCGCACCTGGGTCGCCCTGGCGGCCGGAACGGCCCCGCAGCTGGTTGTCGATGCGGCGCGATTCATGGCGCTCGGCCCCAATCACATACAGTCCGCCGGATTCCTTGACGCGGCCTTCGGCTTTGCTATGTCGCGCGATCACCATTTCGGAAATCTCTTCGCGTTCGCGCGGGCTTTCCGTTTTCGCTGCCGCTTCTTCAATCATACTATCCAGATTTCCGCCCAATTTAATATCGGTTCCGCGCCCCGCCATGTTCGTCGCCACCGTCACCGCGCCGGGCTGACCCGCATTGGCAATCACATGCGCTTCTTTTTCATGCTGGCGCGCGTTCAAGACATTATGTTTAATTTTCTTTTTATCCAGGAGATTTGAAACCAATTCGGATTTTTCAATACTCGTCGTCCCCACCAACACCGGTTGCTGACGCGCCACGCATTCTTCAATCAGCGTCACAATCGCTTCGTATTTTTCTTTTTCGGTGCGGTAGATCAGGTCTTCATGATCCACACGCGTCACCGGCATATTGGTGGGAATTTCGACCACATCCAGATTATAGATCTGCGCGAACTCGGCGGCCTCAGTCATCGCCGTGCCCGTCATGCCTGCTAATTTCGGAAACAAACGGAAATAATTTTGATAAGTAATCGACGCCAGGGTTTGATTTTCTTGTTCAATCTTCACACCCTCTTTCGCTTCCAGCGCCTGATGCAGACCTTCGGAATAGCGGTTGTTCAAGCGCGCGCGGCCTGTGAACTCATCAATAATCACAACCTTGCCATCGCGCACCATGTAATCCACATCGCGCTTGAAAATAATATGTGCTTTCAGCGCCTGCGCAATGTGATGGTTCACATTGACGTTCTGCAAATCATACAGATTGCCGGTTTCCATCAATCCGCGTTCGCGCAGCGCAGCTTCAATTTTATCCACACCCGCTTCAGTTAAAACGACGCTGCGGTGCTTTTCGTCCTTGTCGTAATCTGCCTCGACCAAAATTTTCATTAAACTGTCGATTTGCTTGTACAGTTCCGAACTGTCGCTGGCCGCGCCGGAAATAATCAATGGCGTGCGTGCTTCGTCGATTAAAATAGAATCTACCTCATCCACAATCGCATAAGTGAATGGCCGCTGGACCATATCCTGCAAACGGAATTTCATATTGTCGCGCAGGTAATCAAAACCGAATTCGTTATTAGTGCCATAGGTAATATCGCAGGCATATTGCGCGCGGCGCTCATCATCATCCAAGCCGTGCACAATTACGCCGACCGTCAGGCCGAGGAACGTATACAACCTCCCCATCCACTCACTGTCGCGTTTGGCGAGGTAATCATTCACCGTCACAACATGTACGCCCTTTTCGGGCAACGCATTCAAATAGGCCGCCAGCGTCGCAACGAGAGTCTTCCCCTCGCCCGTCCGCATTTCAGCAATCTTGCCTTGGTGCAAAACGATGCCGCCGATCAGCTGGACATCAAAATGACGCATACCGAGGACACGCCGTGCAGCTTCACGCACCGTCGCAAAAGCCTCCGGCAAAATTTCGTCTAGAGTTTTGCCCTGGCGCAGCCATTCGCGGAACATGCCGGTGCGAGATCGCAATGCCTCATCCGACAGCTGTGAGCAGACATTTTCCAGCGCGTTAATGGCGTCCACCTGGGGCGACAGGCGGCGGATATAGCGGTCATTGGCGGAGCCAAAGAGGGTTTTGGCCAGATTGGCGAGCATCGTTCTTCCATGTTGATTTTTGTGGATGTTGTAGCGGAAATGGCGCGGGATGCAAGGTATATGAGCAACACATCGCACATAAACAATTTGTTACCACGGGCTTGTCCCGGAGTCTGCGATTCCACTTGCTCAGTGTTTTAGATTCTTAAATCACACATTTGCTTTACGACGGACCCGGCACAAGGCCGGGATGACAAATCCCCCTTGTGTCAACACCATATTCATGTTTGAAAGGCATTCTGAACAGGGAGAAACATCACATGCGTCATTTGCTTTTGGCTGGATTTATTGCGGCAACCTTATCATCATTTGGGGGCACGCCGGTTTTTGCGGAAGATAAACCTGCGGCTCCTGCTCCGGCTGAAAAAAACGCGGCAGCCGATACCGCACCTGCTAAACCCGTCGCACCAAACAAGGACACCCTCGCCCGCGTTGACGGCAAAGACATTACGCGCAAGGATATGGAGGCTTTCCTGGCCAAATTGCCGCCCGGCGCGCAGGCTCTGCCAAAACCGATTTTGGAGCCGATGGCGCTCGACCAGCTTATCAATGATCAATTGCTGAACAAAGCGGCGGTGGCGAATAATACCGCCAATACCCCGGAATACAAAAAACGTCTGGCGGAAATTCAAGACCAATTACTGCGCGAAACGTATATTAAAGGCAAAGTAGAAAAACAGGTCACGGATTCCGCAATGCGTGAAGAGTTTGACAAATTCAAAAAGGAAAATCCAGAACAAACCGAATATGAAGCACGCCACATGCTGGTGGATGATCAGGACAAGGCAAAGGATTTAATCAAACAACTCGACGGCGGCGCGGACTTTGCCAAACTGGCCAGCGAAAATAACAAAGGCCCTGAAAAGGCCAAGGGCGGCGAACTGGGCTATTTTACTGCCAAGGAAGTCGTGCCGGAATTCTCCGACGCTGTTTCAAAAATGAAGGTAGGCTCATACACCAAAGAACCCATCAAAACTTCATTCGGCTGGCATGTGATTAAGTTGGAAGACAAACGCAATCGCCCCGCGCCGAAATTCGACCAGGTAAAAGACCAAATGCACCAGCGCGTGCAACAAAGACTGGTGAAAGAAGAAATTTCAAAGCTCCGGAAGGACGCAAAGGTTGAGGTTTATTCCGACAACCTGACGCAAATGCCAAAGGCGGAGTGATCAAAAAAACAGCCTCCCCCTTGTGGGGAGGCTAAACTTCTAATCCAAAAACTCAGGCAATACCGGCAAACCTTGCTGCTGTTTCCGTTTGATCTGCTTCACCGTTTTGCGCAGCTGGATGTAACGCTCGCCCGTGAGTGGGTGGTCCGCCCAAAACACAGAAGTACTAAAATCACCCATGGGTCTTCTAGCCCGGTGCCCAAATATTGATCGCCCTGGTATTGTTTATCATCTAAAACAGGAAAAGACGGCGTCTCGCACACGCATCCTATCAATTAGGTGGCCGCGCAAAATAAAAGCACAGATGCCAGAAAGGCACTCAACTTTTGGGCCCCACGCGCATATATCATAGATCAGGCATAGACCATGTTCATCCAAACCGAAAGCACCCCCAACCCCGACGCACTGAAATTTCTGCCCTCGCGCGCCGTGATGACGGAGGGCACCCTCGACATGCGCACCCTAGCGGACGCCGTAGTCTCTCCCCTCGCCCAGCAATTGTTTGATGTGCACGGGGTCGAAGGTGTTTTCTTCGCACCCGATTTTATCGCCATCACCAAATCGTCCGCGCTGGATTGGCAAGTGGTGAAGCCACACGTCCAGGCGCGGATTATGGATTTTTACTTGTCCGGCCAGCCGTTGTTGATCGATACCGCGCCGCCAGCAAACAATAATATTAATGCGGAAAAATTAAATGACCCCATCGTGCAGCAAATCATGGCTGTCATTGATGAATACATCCGGCCAGGCGTGGCGCGCGATGGCGGCGACGTAAAATTCGTGGATTTTGATGAAGGCGTGGTTTACCTGGAAATGCGCGGCGCCTGCGCGGGCTGCCCGGCCGCAGGCCGCACCTTAAAATCAGGCATTGAAAAAATATTGCAAACCTATGTTCCTGAGGTCCTGGAAGTCCTATCTATCTAATCATCACCAAGCCAAGGAGAACCCCCATGACCACAATCAACACCGAAGCGCAAAAAATTCTTTTCACCGAAGCCCGCACACAAAACGGGTGGAATGGCGATGCCGTGCCAGAATCCAAATTGCATGAACTTTATGACCTGATGAAATGGGGGCCGACCAGCACCAATTGCTCCCCGCTGCGGATTATCTTCCTCACCACCGATGCGGCCAAAGAACGCCTGAAACCCACACTCGCACCGGGCAATGTGCCGAAATCCATGTCCGCGCCCGTTGTCGCCATCCTTGCGCGTGATCTAAAATTTTATGAACAGCTGCCGTTCCTCTCGCCCGCAAATAATGCCATCCAATGGTTTAAACCTGATGCACCCAACACGCGCGAAACCGCCGTGCGGAATGCGACACTTCAGGGCGCTTATTTTATCCTTGCCGCCCGTGGCGTTGGGCTGGATGCCGCGCCGATGTCCGGGTTTGACGCCGATAAATTAAACGCGGAATTTTTTGCGGATTCGTCATGGGAAGTAGATTTTATTTGCGCGCTGGGTCACGGCGACCCCGCCAAACTTTATCCGCGCGGTCCGCGTCTTGACTTTGATAAGGCGTGTAAAGTCTTATAATTATCTTGACTTCAACTTGGCTGGGCTGATATCTGTTATTTACTTGAACATTGGAGGATATAATGGTTGCTTTAGCTACCGGTGCGCCAGAGAATAAAGAACCACTTGTTTTGATCCTATACGATCCAGATCATCCAGAAAATACAGATCAACTTTCCGCTATCATCAGTGGATTAAACAATCCTAAAAATTGTAGAATATTAGCACTAGCCCCAATTGATGAAGGAAATTTGAATAAGGTTTTGCAAAATCTTGCAAACGGTCCGTGCGCGGCCATTATTTTTAGTCCCGGGGATTTTAGCAAGCTAACAATTGATAGAATGATAGCATTTTCTGATGACGTGTTCAGAAGATTTGAAGATTCCAAATGGACGCCTAGACTTTATGCTTTCACAGCACAAAAAGAAATTAAAGAGCATTTAAGCAATACCGATATCGCTTTTATACCTTCAGAATCTGATCCACTTATTTTTTCTGATCGGCTTAAAGATGCTATTAGAATGGCCAGAGATTCCGATCAACCGCCAGGTGGGAGTGCCACCTTATCACCTCCTCCACCGCCATCAGCCGGCCCCAACGCACCAATCGGGGTTGCTACGCGCCCTCCTACACGTCCAGCTTCTGGCGCAGCTAGTATTCCCACACTTGTGCCGGTTGGGTGATTCAATTTTATATAACGGTCAGTTAATAAGCAAAAATAAACGGAGAGTTCATGTATTGGTTCGGCATTGATTGCTCCGGCGTAATGGCGGAAATATCACTGGTCGCGCCGGATGGACGGGAATTTTCTGTGCGCGAAGATACGCCGCGCCAGGCCGACGTCATTTTCCCAATGCTAGAAGAAATTCTGTCGGATGCAAAAATCACGATAAATGAAATTACCGCCATTGGCGCGATTACCGGACCGGGCTCATTCACCGGCATCCGTGTTGGACTGGCCTTTGCGCAAGGCCTTGCAGATGGCCTGGATATTCCGGCTTACGGCTTGGGTGCATTTGATGCGATCAGAGGGGAGAAAGAAGAAATAGAAATTATCGTTTTAGAGTCCAAACGTGCAGAGTTATACGTGCAGCATGACGGCAAAACAGAAATGCTTCTGCCGGAACAAATTCTACAATTAGCCGACAATGACAAATCGATTATTCATAATCTGACCAGTGATTCTATTTTTCCTCTCGCATCTCGCATTTCACATCTAGCCGCCGCCGCCGCCCGTCACGCAAAAAAATCGTTCGAACAAACCACGCCCGGCGAAATCCTTGCTCCTTATTACCTGCGCGAAGCGGATGCAAAACCCCAAATTAATGCGGCCTGATATCCGCATTGCGACAGTAGCGGATGCAGCAGATCTAGCCGCTATCCGCGCGCAGTGTTTTGACAAAGCATGGAAGGCAGAATCATTCGCGGAGATGCTCTCTAATCCAGATGTACTTTGTCTATTGATTCCCAAGATCGCCTACGCGCTCGCGCAAAAAATTCCGCCTGAATCCGAAATCATTACCATCGCCGTCATACCTACCCACCGCCGCCAAGGCATTGCGAAAAACTTACTCAAAAAATTATGGAAATTTTTATGCCAACAAGATATTCACACGATGCATCTCGAAGTCAGCGAAAAACTCATGCCCGCACGGGCTTTATATGAAAAAATGGGATTCCAATCCACCGGCCGACGCGCCAACTATTACGGACAAAACGAAGATGCGATCTTGATGTGCCTTAAAACCGCTTTATAATACCTGTTATGAAACACGAATTTACCGAATTCCATGGCGCAGCGACAGAAATTTTTGCGTCCTACGTCTATAACAATGAAATCGCGCCGGAAAAAATTCCGGAATTGTTGCAAACGATTTACCGTGCTGTGCTATACATGGATGTGCCCCCCGCAAATGTGCATGTGCTGCCCCGCCCAAAACATCCTGCAGTGCCGATTAGCGAATCCATCCACGATGATTATCTAATTTGCCTAGAAGACGGCGTGCAATTGAAAATGCTGCGCCGCTATCTGAAAACCAATTTCAATATGACTTTTGAACAATACCGCGCGCGCTGGAATTTGCCTAAGGATTATCCCGCTGTTGCACCCAACTATACGAAAAAACGCAGCCAAATGGCACGTGATTTGGGACTGGGCCGCAAGAAAAAGAAAAAATGAGCTGGCTGGATAATCTGATCGACCCAAAGGGTATCAGCGAATTTTTGTCACAATTCGTCCCGACCGCGCCATTGCAAGGTGAATTGCGCATTGGCAATTTAGAGGTCCGTTTGGCACATACCGTTGCCGAAGTAGAAATGGCCCAACGCCTGCGTTACCGCGTTTTCTATGAAGAGATGTCTGCCAAACCGACAGCGGAACAAACACTCAGCAAATTGGATGCAGATATGTATGATGCATCCTGTGATCATGTATTGGTTCTGGATCATAATCGTCCTGAAGATGACCAAGTAATCGGCACTTACCGCATGTTACGGCGGTCGGTCGCGGATGAAAAAGCCGGTTTCTATACGTCGAATGAATATGATATCTCGCGCATCCTTGCGCATCCCGGCGAATTGCTGGAGGTTGGGCGCAGCTGTGTGGACATCAATTACCGCACACGGCCGACACTGGAGCTGTTGTGGCGCGGCATCGCGTCATACGTCGATCAGTTTGATATTCAATTGATTTTCGGCTGTGCCAGCTTTCCCACGCTAAACCCTTCCGAAATTCAGGATGAATTGGCCTATCTTTATTACCATCACTTGGCACCGCCGGCGCTGTGCGCCACCGCCCTGCCGAGTCGCAAAATACCGATGGATGCAGTCCCCGCGCAGGACATCAATCCACGCAAAGTGCTGTCGAAACTTCCGCCGCTGATTAAGGGGTATTTGCGTATCGGTGGTTACGTTGGGGATGGCGCAGTGATTGACGAACAATGGGGCTCGACTGATGTTTGCATCATCGTCAAAACGGATTTAATCACGGATAAACACGCGCGCCATTTCGGCCTGACAGGCGGCGAGACAAAATGATCGCCTTTGTTCGCGCTGCGTTCCGCGTCGTATTATTAGTTCTATCGTTAATCTTGCCGCTTATCCAAGTGTTCCTTATGTGGTTGCCGCGCCGCGGCGCGTTTTATTTTATTCCGCAACTGTGGTGCCGCGTAGTAACGCGCATTATGGGTATTAAAATTGTCACGCATGGCACGCGCGTAATGGAAACCCCCGTGCTATTCATCGCCAATCATGCATCGTATCTCGATATCCCCATATTGCAAACCGTCGTGCCGGGCAGTTATATTGCCAAGTCGGAAATATCCGGCTGGCCTTTATTTGGCTGGCTAGCTGATTTGCAAGGCACGATTTTCGTCAAGCGCGTAAAGACCGAGGCTAAAAACCAAGCCAATGTCATGAGCCAACGTCTGAAGGCTGGCGGCACGTTGATTTTATTTGCTGAGGGAACCACCTCGGACGGCTGTCGCCTCTTGCCATTGAAATCCAGTCTATTGACGGTGGCGCAGGATGCGCGTGTTGTGCAACCGGTTACGATTGGTTTTACGGCACTGGATGGTTTGCCAGTCGGCCGCACGCACCGTTATATCTATGCCTGGATCGGCGACGAGAGTCTGGTGCCGCATCTGTTGCGCTTGCTGATGCAGGGCGAAGTGACCGTCGATATTACCTTCCACGCGCCAATTTATGACAGTCTGACAAACCGCAAAATCCTATCCAATCAACTGGATAGCGTGATGCGCGACGGCCTGAATAAAACCCTCACCCAGGCGGCTTAACGGGGTTTATGATGGCTGGAGACTTTGATTTCTCCAACTAGCTCCAGGCAATGGAGACACAGTATTAAGCCCCTGCCTTGCAGCTTTAACAATATCTTCTTGCAGTTTCTCAAAAGTTTGCGGAAGATCCGCTCTATCCAACAAAGCTGGTGCAGCGGCCACACAGTTTTCCACTTTTATGTCAGCATCCATAATAACGCCATGACATGATTTGATGGACCCTCGCCAATAATACAAATATGCATTTTTAGATATCGGTCATATCCATATGTCGAAGAACCATTTGTATGACAATCAGGGCCTATGGTTGCCCGAAGAAACTGTTCAATAGGACCATGGTAATTGAACAGATGACTGCGAGGAGATTGGATTTGCTCCATTAGATATCCCATCCCACCGACGTCAAAAAGTAAATCAAATGAAAACTGCTCTTGGTTATGACCATTTATCCATCTTACAGCGTCTTTTTCAGCGATTTTTATTTCAATTAGATTTTCTGATATGACGATATCCCTTTGATAAGCAGTCATATCCTATACTTTCCTTCAGCTTAATTGCAAATGATTTCTCTCGGCCATCTCGTATGTCAAAACTTATCCTATGTACCATCCCGCTTAAACCCTCTTCCCCGTCATTCGGGGCGAACGTAGTAATACCCGGGATCCATTATAAAGTTTCCCCTCTCCTTGAAGGCCAGCAAATTCTCACCGACCTTACCTATAAACCTACCGATATCGACGACCTCATGGCCGCCACTGGCGTTCCAGCCCATGCGCTGCAAAAAACCGCCATCCTGGCATTAGAAATCACCGGCGAAGTCCAGCGACTGCCCGGTGGGCGGATGATGTGGATGACGGATTAACTGAAAACCTTTAACAATTTTTCCATCGGACTATGGATCAGCCACGCCTTAAATTCCTGATCTAAAATCGCGCCGGATTCCAATTGGGCCAAACTTTTACCGAAATGTCTTTCCATCGCCGCCTGGCCGCCTAAAATTTCCGCCATCGCATTCAATGTCATCAAGGCACAGTCCGTACTAAAATGATCGCCCAAAACCGGTGTGCGTACCGACTGATGTGGATCCACATTATTACCAACATGCGGTGCGATTGGCGACATAAAGCGTTTAAATTGCGCGCCAGGCCAGCGCTTTACAGCGAATTGAATTAGAATATCCCGGCATCGCGCCGGGTCTGATGGAAATAATGCCGTTGCCGTGCGTATGCGGCGGTAAACTTCTTGCGGTGTTTCACGGCGCACCAGCAAATAGATTTCGATAAATTCTGACTGGGCATAAGAAAATCCTAGATCGTTTTCATCGCTTTGTGGAATTTGTCCAGTGTGGGCGTGGCGCAATTCCGCAGTGGGTATCTCCAAATTAATATAATGCAACGCTGGTACAGGCGCGAAACCCATCAGTCCCTTTTGTTCAAAATAGTGCAGAGATTGAATAATCATTTCTTTCGGCATGCCGCCAATGGGATTTGCGCCGCCCATATGCATATCGCCGCCCGCCGTCGTATAGCCCAGCGCGGACTCAGATTCATTCGATGTCGCCAGCGCAATTTTACCCTCATGGTTGCTGATGGCCCACGGCAGTGGCAAACGACAGCGCGCCTGCATATTTTGCAGCAACAGATCATCACGTGGATTTTGCCAATTGGGCAAGGGAAAACCTAAACCGGTAAAAGCCGCCAAAGTTTCATCCCATATGCCCTGCACATCTGCGACGTGAAATTTTCCTCCAATACCAGCCGAGTTTTTGCCATCCGATAACATCCCGCCTTCGATCAAAAATCGCGCAGCATGCTGCGTCCGCGTGGAACTGTTATCCGTCGGCATATAAACGCAGGTTAAAATATTTTCTTTAATTGCGTGCACTGCCGCCGCATCGCCTTGCGCCGCACGAATTTGCAAAATACGATCTTTATAATTTAAATTCGGGAAATGTTGAAAAAACCCATCAATGCCCACCGCCTGGATTTCTAAACTCACCATGGCCATCACCGCCAATGCGCCATAGGCGGAATCCTTACCGCCCGACAGCGACACCACATAACCCTGACACGCAAAAGTTTGTTTGCGCATGTAATCGCGCAACCATAGCGCAATGGAGCGCATATATTCTTCATAGGATAATTCAGCCGCTGAAATCGTACCGATTTCATAGGCCAAATCAAATGCGCCCACGGTACCGGAAATTTCCAACGGCAACTCCGAAAACTGATGTGCCACAGACATATCAGATGCCAACACCACCGCGCACGGCAGCTCCAACGTTACACTGCTATAGGATATATCATCAAACGAATAACGCGCTTGATGATGCAGCATAACACCATCGCGCGCGAAAATCTGATTGCCTTCCGCGGCATAAATACCTGAGGCCGATCCCAGGCAATTGGTGTAAACATAAAGTTCGCAATAACGCGATCCCGCCGCGCACAAAGCCTGCATACGAACATCATCCTTGGCGGCTGACGGTTCAGGCTTGCTGGCGCTGGGGTTTAACACGACGCTTAAATCCCGCGCGCGCGAAAGTCCAACTATGTAACGTGCTTCTTGGCTTTCCCTCACGTTAATTTCATCTGCATACACACCAGGCCAGGCATCCGCACAAATTTCATGCGTTAAAGTAATGGCGCGTGTTCCATCTGACAGCAGCGTAACAGGTTTGCCAAATGGCACCTGCGTACCGTCAGGCAAAGAGATGATGATAGTGCCTGCCATCACAGGCCAGCTGGCGAAATGGCGGCGTTCATATTCAACCGGACCGTTAGATAAAATGGATTTGGCGGCAACGGCGACAACGCGCCCATCCGTAATCGTAAACTGCGTATTATAAGGCAGATTTTCAATGTTATAGAACGCCATGTCTGCGGATTGCGCTTTATCCGCGTAATGCCACGGCGTGCCCAGCGAAATAACTAGGTTCGGGCTTTTGTCCTGTGCATAACCCGCAATATGCTGAACGCACGACCAAATGATATCATTATTTTTGTTCCATTGATGATAATCATCCGCTGCGTAGCCCGTCAGCGCCAATTCTTCCAGCGCCAGGATATCCGCGCCATCTGCGGCAGCGCGGTCGATAGCCACGCAAATGTTTTGCACATTGGCGGCGAAATCATAAACCGTCTGATTAAGGCTGGCCGCTGCGACCCGGATGCGTACAGTGTTTGGATGCATGCTGAAAAATAGACAGCCTTACGCAGTAAAACAAGCCGCCATGCCGCGTAAGCTGATTTGGCCAGTATAATTGCCAAACAGAATCCGGCCCGGCGCTGCGCAAAAGTCTTGCTGCCATAACGCATGGGCGCGCAAAAGTTCAGGCGAATACAGCGGAATGGCATTTGACCAGCGGTGTATAACAATTTCCAACGGCGGCGCGTAAAGATTCAAAACCGCTGCCAATTCCGACACAATCAATTTCCGCAATTCCGAATCAGATAAATTCATAATCACCGCGTCCTGCATACCGCCCAGCATAACCGTATAAGACGCCACACGGGTTTCATCCACGACGCGATTTTCAAATGTGGATGAGTTAAATAAAATTCCCAACGCCCTGCGCGGTTCATGCGCGGCACATAAAATGCCAATCCCTTCAGGCGTGCGGTGATCTTTCTTATCCAGAAAAACTGTCGCGCTGATTAACGGTACGTATTGCACTTGTCCCAATGATTTGGCTGATTCCGGAAAGCTGTTTTGCAATATCTGCGCTGCGGCATGGGCAGGCGCGGCGATAATGATATTGGGCGTATCAGGCAGTTTGGAAATTGTTTCATTTAAAAAAATCTGTGCCTGCGCCGACTCTGAAATAGATTTGAACAATGCATTTATTAATGCTGCCATACCCGCGCGCGGTGCAATCATCTGCGGTTTATAATTGGAATACGGACGCATTAGCGTATGGTGTAATAACGTCCGACCACGCGGCGGCATCAAGGCAGGAAACACTAAATCTGGAGACAACATATTTGGCGGCGCAGCATAAATACCCTGCATCATCGGATAGATTAAATTATCAGTGGTAGCCCGACCCAGATGGTGCCGAGCCCAATCCTGTAAGTTCGCATATTTTTCTTTTGCTGGCATGAAAGCAGCGCGCGCAACCATATCCACTGTTTCGGTCAAACGCAAAGGAAAACGAGAAAATTTTCCATTCCGCAGAATATATTTTTTCTTTGTCTGCGCTATCACTGTTTTACTCTTTAGATTGGCAAGCAAAGCGTCTATCGCGGGCGAGAAACGCATGCTATGTGCTGCCGATTCCACCAACCCATATTCTGTTTGCAATGTGTTAATCAGTCCACCCGGCCTATCGGCCCTATCATATAATTTGATGCGCCAGCCGCGTTGCAATAGCCGGTATGCCGCCAATAGACCCGAAAAACCGGCACCAATGATCACCGCTTCTTGATGCTGATCATTTAATTTTCCCAACATCACATGGTCCGACTAAACAATGGCTTATCTGGTTGCTGACGTTGCAGCCGCGCATCAAAAACCATACAGATATTACGCAAAAATGGCCAGCCTGCAGACGTCATACGTATACCATTGTCCATAATTTCAACCAGGCCATCAGCGGCAAATTCCACCAATCGTGCTGGAACATTTTGCAAATCATCCGTGAATAAATTTTCATCACGCCAATGGGTTTCACCCTGTGTCATGATATTCAAAATATGCTGCCGCAAAATCAGATCTTCGGTGGTCAGGCAATGGCCGCGCGCGATGGGCAGTTCTCCGCCCAATACGCGCGCACTATAAGCCGTAATATCTTTTTCATTCTGCGCAAACGCTGTCCAGGCATCGCCAATCGCTGACACGCCCAAGCCGATCATGGGCGAAACGTGATGCGGCGTGTAGCCCATGAAATTACGGAACAGCGTTTTTTCATTCAGAGCGCGCGCCAGATCATCGTGTGGCAAGGCAAAGTGATCCATACCAATTTCCACGTATCCCGCCGCCAGAAAAAGTTCTCGCCCGCGTTCGTACAGCGCGCGTTTTGCTGCCCCCACAGGCACGTCGCCGTCCGTAAATTTTCGCTGTCCGGTTTTTTCCAGCCATGGCACATGGGCATAAGAATAGAATGCAATGCGGTCTGGTTCTTGCTCGATAACAGCAGAAATAGTTTTTTCAATACTATCGACCGTCTGATATGGCAGACCATATACCAAATCGAAATTCACGCCAGTATAACCCACTGCACGCGCGGTTTTGACCAGGCTACCCACCATCTCAACCGATTGCACGCGGTTAATCGCATTTTGCACGACCGGATCATAATCCTGCACGCCCAAACTGACGCGACGAAAACCTAAATCATACAAAGTTTTTAGATGTTCTGTCGTCGTTACCCGCGGATCAGATTCAAAAGATAATTGTACATCCGATGTCAGCGCCATACCGTTATACATAGCCGACAACAAATCCCGCAATTCATCCGGGACCATAAATGTCGGTGTACCTCCACCCAAATGAATCTCGGCAACCGGGATTTTTTTCATTTGTAATTTTTCTAGGTAAATTTTCCATTCGCGCTGCACTGTTTCAATATAGGGTCGCGCGCGGTCATGATTTTTAGTGATGATTTTGTTGCAGGCACAAAAAGTGCATAGCGCTTCGCAAAACGGTAGGTGGATATAAACTGCCGCTCCGAGATTTTTTTTTGCGCTATTGCTTAACTCCCAGCGTAATGCCGCAATCCACTCCGCCTGGCCTGGCGCAGATTCCCAATAGGGTACGGTAGGATAACTGGTATAGCGCGGCCCGGCGACATCATATTTTTCAAATAAATTCGTCACGCCGCCGCCGGTTGAGATACAAAGAATTCGCGCAACATCTGCACGAAGGCTTTTACATTTTCTTCGCGCGCCTGCGGCGTTACACCATGCCCCAGGCCGCATATCCATCCGCGCCATAGTTCAGGCGGCACAGCCGACATTTCATTAAAAAATGCTTTCGCACGCACTGTAAATTCATCCCGTGGCAACGTTAGATAGTCAGGATGAAAATTCCCTTGCAATGCCCACTTTCCCCCATAACTTTCCATTGCTGCAGGGAAGTTTTGATGATGGTCGACGCCCAGGCAGGTTATCGGCAGATCATGCAATAGCGCCCAATGCGCTGGTGTCATATTTTTGCCGTAATAAATTACTGGCACGCTTGGGTAGGCAGCATGAAAATCATTCAGTACACGTTTTAAATGCGGCAAATAAATTTCTGCAAAAATGTCTGGCGCGATATCACCGCCGCAGGAATCAAACATGGCTATCGCGTCCGGTCGGACGGCGGCCTGGGTCTTCATATTTTGCAAAAGCACGGAATGCAATTTTTTCATAAATGCTGCAAACCGTCCGTCCGATAGGCCCGCATGAGCGGACGAACAATCGCCCTTGTGCGAACCTTCAACCGCGAAAAAATACAGCGTCAGCGGTGCACCCACAAAACCAATCAATCCCTTTTCTGATGATAATAAGGCGCGCGTTTGCCGTAATCCCTCCGCCTGAAATTCAAAAAAATCCGGCGCAATATTTTCGTCGTAAAATTTTAGATCATCCATTGTTCGAAAATGCTGCGCTAATTTTGGCCCAGGCGAGAAATCCAAACCAATGCCCATTGCCTCCAATGGAAACAAAATATCTGAAAATAAAATCGCTGCATCAAAATCAAAATCACGCATCGGCCCCATGGCGACCTCGGCAGCCAGCGCAGGCGTTTTGCAAACTTCTAGAAACGAATGGTGCGCACGGATGGATTGATAATGCGCATGATAGCGTCCGGCCTGGCGCATCATCCAAACCGGCGGCGCACTGGTATTTTCGCGGTGTAGCGCAGCAACAAATTTATTCACCGTAAAACTCCTTTAGCCATTCGCCCGCATAACGCGCCGCATATGTAATAATCATCCGTGCGCCCGCACGGCGCATGGCGTACCAGTTTTCGATATGCGCCGCGCGTGCATCTATTAAACCTTGCTCCGCCGCAGCCTCCACCATTGCATGTTCGCCGCTGACATAATAGGCCGCAACTGGCAGCGAGATCGTGTCCGACAAAGTCTTTAAAATATCCAAATAATGCAAGGCCGGTTTCACCATTAAAATATCCGCGCCTTCGTCCGCATCACGCCATGAGCAGGCCAGCGCATCATCCGCGCGGCGAAAATCCATTTGATAAGTTTTACGGTCTTGTAGTTTTAATTTTTTATTATTTTTACTTGGTGCGGAATCTTGTGCGATACGGAACGGCCCGTAAAAAGCGCTGGCGAATTTCGCTGAATAGCTCATAATTGCCGTTCGGTCTTGCCCTGCATCATCCAGCGCTGCCCGAACGGCGGCAATACGCCCATCCATCATATCAGACGGCGCGATGCAATCGGCGCCCGCCTCCGCGCAGACTACCGCCATTTTGACTAATGCAGCAGTGCTATCAGGATTCAAAACATGATCCATCACATCATTTAAAATTCCGCAATGGCCGTGCGTGGTTGATGCACACAAGCATACATCCGCCGCCAACCAAATATCATCTCCAAATTGTTTTTTCAGCGCTGCAATTTGCGCACATAAAAAAGTGTGATCAAATTTATGCGTGGCTTTTGCTGCAGGCGATGCAAATAATAAGAACTTTCTTGCACCCGATTTTAAATCAGACTCCACCTGGCGCAGCAAACTTGAGGATATATCGCGGTATGTACCAGGAATGCCGGGCACCGCCGCGCGTTCTTGTAAATTCTCTGCAACGAATAAAGGTTGTATCATCTGCCGGTGCGATACCTGCACCTCTGCCGTTAATTCTCGGATATGCGTATTGGCGCGCTGACGGCGCTGCGAAATCGGCATGGCATAGGGATTTTTCACAGCCTTAGTTAATCAAACAGCGGCAGCACGACAAGGTCTTTTACGCCTTGTGCACATAAATAGTCTGCGGTTTTGCCGGGACCGCAGACATGGATTGCGCCGTGGTTTGCGTATGAATGCATGGCCGCAAACTGATGACTGCTTGACCATTCGATCACGTCTGCAGCCGCAAGTTCGGAGATAGATTCCGCAGATGGATTTGGTATGAGACGATAAGTTGCACAAACCTGCGCGCCTTGCCACCCGTCCGCCGCATCTTCGTGCGTGTAAATCGCCCAATCACTGCGCGGTGGCAGTTGCAAAACCGGATTAGCGATTAAATCGTGGATAAAATCAAACCCGAAACCATCCGCACAACCTTCAACCCAATGACCGTCGGCGGCTAAATTAAACCAACTGTTTGTGCCCGAAGTCCACAAGCGAGCGGATGAGCTATAATTATCCGGCAGCGCGCGCGAATTAGCGGCAAAAACTGCGGCAAAGTTTTTAGCAGGCAGCACGAGTTTTTCCATTTTAAAAATTTTCCGCTGCCAATCGCGCCCGCGCCAGATTTTCTTACCTGTAAAATCAGGCACGCCTGCGGTGCGCGTTTCATCAACCGGCTTGCCTGCCTGATCGCGGCCCCGCACCAAGGTGATATCCGATTTCATATTATGCAGACTTAGTGCTGTAACACCAAAACGTTGATGGCATCCGCCACCGTTCGCAGACAAAACTCCCATTTCCGTTTGCACCTGCGCCGCGCTGGGCGCATGATTTAAAGCATTTAAAATTTTTATTATTTGCGTATTATCTGCGCGACATTCAATCGCCAAGGCACCCTGCCCTGGCGCGCCCGGACAGTGGGTTAGTGGCAACACCATCCATTTTAAATCGTGCAATATGTCAGCGATAATCAAACGCGCTTCATCATCCGCATATAAACGCGACAGGCCAGCGAAGGCTAAGACAATACCGTCCAACGCGCGATCACCCGTTTCATGCAAACGTTTCAGGCGCGTATCAATATTGCCGCGCACCGGTGTCATTTCAATTTGTATGGGTCCAGAGATTTGCGGCAAAGCCTGTGATAAAAACTTCGGCACCAATTCACCGCGGCGCGGCGCAGAAGTGCCGATTTTGACCGCGCGGCCCGTATGTAAAATATCCATAATATCCGGCCGGAATAGCACCACATCATACGATAGCGCGCGGCGCGGAACAGCCGCCGTCACCAATTCCGCCGGACGCTGTGTGCCTAAATCTTTCAGCGAATGTACCGCAAAATCAATTGCGCCCGCCAGCAATTGGTCGTCAATTTCTTTGGTAAAAATGCCAATGGTTTGCATATCGGGTAAAGGCGTGGTTTTATTGGCGTCTCCGCCCGTCGTGATCCCAACAAATTCAGTTTCTATTCCGGGATGCGCATTGCGTAACGCGGTCGCAATCTGCCGCGCCTGCGCCATTGCCAGCAAAGATTTGCGCGTCCCCAACCGTAATTTCATGGGAATGATTTAGGCTGCTTCCAGCAATTTCACAAGCGTTTCAGGCTCAATCGCACTCGCGCGCAACAGATCATCACAATGGCGGTTACGCAAAACGCGCACCAGCGATTCTACCAAATGATCGATTTCCGCATCGCTGTGATAGGGCGATGGCGTCAGGCGCAAGCATTCCTGCCCCCATGGCACGGTGGGATAATTAATCGGCTGTGCATAAATCCCGTAAACATAGAGCAGCGCATCACTGATATTCCGGCATAAAATTGGGTCGCCGATGACGACCGGCACTATATGCGTCGGCGTATGGCGGTATTTGATTCCGGCGGCAGCGAGTTTCGTTTTTAATATCGCCGCGCGTTCCTGGTGCCGCAAGCGCAGATCTGGCGAAGCCTTCACAATCTCAATGCTGCGCTGGGCGGCGGCGCAAATCGCGGGCGGCAAAGAGGTGGTAAAGATAAACCCGCGTCCGTAAGACCGGATACAATCTACAATCATTGCATCTGCAGCAATATAACCGCCGATGACGCCAAAGCCTTTGGCCAGCGTGCCATTGATAAACGTAATGCGATGCATCAAACCTTCACGCTCCGCCACGCCGCCACCGCGCGCACCGTATAAACCAACAGCATGCACTTCATCCAAATACGTCATGGCGTTATAACGCTCCGCCATGTCGCAAAATGCGTGAATGGGCGCGATATCGCCATCCATGGAATAAACGGATTCAAAAACCAGCAATTTCGGCCGCGCAGGATCAATGGCGCGTAAAATTTCTTCCGCATGTGCGGCATCATTATGGCGAAACACATGTTTTTCCACGCGCGCATCCTGTATGCCGTGAATCATAGAAGCGTGATTTTTTTCATCCGAGACAATCACTAAATCTGGAAAAATTTTTCCCAGCGTCATAATCGTCGTCTGGTTCGCTACATAGGCTGAGGTAAACAACAACGCAGATTCTTTACCGTGCAGATCGGCTAATTCTTCTTCCAGCGCCAAATGGTAATTCGTGGTGCCGGAAATATTGCGCGTGCCGCCTGCCCCAACACCAACAGCCTGCGCGGTTTCCGTCAATGCGCGCACGACTTCGGGATGCTGGCTCATCCCCAGATAATCATTACTGCACCAGACCGTTATTTCCGATTGCGAATATTTGCACGGCCGGTGGATCGCGCGAGGATATTGCCCTTCAATCCGCTGCATGTTTTTAAATTTGCGGTAATTGCCCCTTTCCTTCAGGGCGTCAATTTTCTGGGTGAAAACCTGACTGTAATTTTCCATCTACTCTTTTACCCCGCACGGGCATGCGCCGCAATGGGCCGGACAAATCCGGCGACCATGGGGTGGAATATAAACCTGCGCCGGGCCCGCGGCTATATTCAATATCAGACTGCGCAGTTCCTGTATAAAGGCGGGATGAGTAGAAACGGTCGGCACGCGACCGTAAAATAGAATACCCTTGTCTGCCGCAACGTGGCTGTATTCCTTATCCAGCTCAACCAGCGTTTCCAGATGTTCGGAAACAAATGCGAGCGGTACGATGACAAGCGGGACTTTTTCTGCCGCCGCGCGGTGGATTTCATCAATGGTATAGGGTTCAACCCATTTCAGCGGCCCGACGCGGCTTTGATAAGTCACAAGCCAATCCAACCCCGGTTCATTCAACGCGGCGGCGATGGCCGCAGCGGACCGCTGCACGTGAAGGGGATAAGGATCGCCGCGGCTGGTGACAATCTTTTCCGGCAAGCCATGCGCGGAAAACAGGACGCGCGGTGTGCCATATTTTTTGGCTTCGGCCAGAACAGGCCATGTCAGATCAGCTTGGGCGCGCACATAACCCACCGCATCTGGAAAACAGCAAATCATTTGCGTGGGTACAGTAAAATTCTGCGCGGCCGCGGCAGTTCCCCATACTTTCACAAATGAAGTTGTGGTTGTCGTCGAAAACTGTGGATAAAGCGGCAGCAATATCACGCGCTCCGCCCCCCATGACTTTACAGCCGCAACGACTTCATCCGCCATCGGGTGCCAGTAACGCTGCGCGGTAAAAATTTTGAATTCGCCGTCACCGGCTAGTGCCGCTTGCAGTGCGTCCGCCTGCGCGACCGTATTTTTCTGAATGGGCGATGATCCGCCCATCACATCGTACAGCGGTGCAACCTTTGGCGCGCGCGTGGTGGAAATCAACCAGGCCAGCGGCGAACGTACAAACGCGGGCAAATCAATAATCGCGGGATCATTGAATAAGTTATATAAAAACGGCTGGATGGCGGCGCGGCTGTCGGGCCCACCAAGGTTATAAATAACGACCGCTGTTTTCACATCCTATGCTTTAAACTTCTCCACAATTTCCGCAATGCGTTTGCCAAATATTTTCGCCGTTTCAATATCGCCGGATGGCGGCGAAATATCTGGCGATTCATTGTTCGCCTGCGTCATCAGGCCGGAAAAGCTGGAGATGCGGTTGATGTCCGTAATTTTCGCAACATCTGTGCCAGTTGGATGCGGCGGCATCTCGCCTTGGCCGACCCAGATCATACCTTGTTGCATGGAAAAGATCATTAAGTAGACAAGCGTTGAAAGTTTATCACCACTTGCACCGCCCGAATTGGTAAAGCCGCCCGCGATTTTGTTTTTCCATTTGCCCCCAAACCAGCGCGCGGATGAAGCATCCGCAAATTTTTTGAACTGCCATGAAACACTGCCCATATAGGTCGGCGAGCCGAAAATGATTGCACACGCAGCGTCCAATTTTTCCCAATCGGATTCGGAAATATTACCTTCGGCGTCGATAGCAATTAGGTCGCCTTTCGCGCCTTCTGCAACCGCGTCGGCGACTTTGGCGGTGTGGCCGTAGCCGCTGTGATAAATGATGGCAATTTTAGGCATCGGTTTCATCCTTACATTGTTGATAACCTTATCTAGTAAGGGAATGATAAATATCAAGCCGCCGGATTATTTTTACACAACTCTGCAAAACGTTGATGCATGGGCGATGGCGCATCGTGGTTGAGTTCCGCGTGAAAAGTGGTTGCCATGGTGTGGCCGCATTCGACCCAAATGGGATGGCCACCCTGCCCCGCCAGGATTTTCACCTCAGGCGCCACGCTTTCAATCACCGGCGCACGGATGAAAGCAACCGGATAACCGTTTACATCCGCGTGAAAGCTGTCGAGCTGGCTGCCATAAGCATTCCGCGCAACCGTGATGGACAAAGCGCCGAATGAAAATTGTTCCGGGTTTTTGACTTTTTCCGCCAGTAAAATTGCACCCGCGCAAATACCCCAGGCGGGTTTAGTTCTCAAAAATTCCGCCATCGGTTGTTTCAGATCGTAGTAATCAATGATCCGCAGCATCGCGGAGCTTTCCCCGCCGGGCAAAATCAAGCCGTCCACCTGCGCCAGTTCAGCCGCCGTGCGAACCTCGCGCGGCTCCGCACTCAGTGCCGCGATATGCGCGAAATGAGGGGTGACGGCACCTTGCAGGGCCAGGATTCCAATACGGAGGGTCATTCAAAATATGTGGCCGCCCCTGCTTCTGCAGTCAAGGGAAACAGAGGGTGGGAGGAGTTGAATGCCCCGCGCTTCGCGCGCATTCTGCGGTTTCACGCAGCCTCTAAGGGATTTGATAGCGTCACGGGCGGGCGCAAGCGCCTATCCGAAGCGGTATCAAGCTGCGCGCGTATCTCAAAGGAATTGCCATCGTCCCGCCTGCTGCGCTGCTTTTTACTACTATATGAATATATACCTATGCATGAAAGAAGTCAACCAATGTTTTGTGTGAAAAAACTTGACAATCCAATCCTAAAATCTTTAATTTTAAATAACTTGTTCCGGTAATTTAATTCTTAACGTAAGAAGGTTTAGCCTGTGAATAATCAATCTCCCAAAATGTCCCTGGACTTATATCGGATATGGCACAATGCCCGGTTATACTGAGGGCGGTGAATTGGTCCTCTCTAAGGAACTAAGCTATGGCCAATTGTTAACAGACCAAGCAAAATTTATTGAAATGATCAAATCCGGCCACTATGATATAGATGAGAAAAATGCTGAATTGGGAGGCATCCCCCTTCTGGGTTGGGCTATGATTATAAACCAACCTGAAATAGCTAAGGCAATTATCGCTGCCGGTGCAGATGTAAATGCCATAGATGATCAAAAACGTTCGCTGCTACATATGATCGTGGAAGATGCCTCGCCGATGGGACAATTATTAATTGCAGCTCAAGCAAATGTGAATGTCAAAGATGGACGTGGCTGGACGCCTCTGCATGTGGCCGCTTATCGTGGCTGGGCCGGCATCGCTAAATTTTTAGTTCAAACATATCCTGAGCTTATAAATGTCAAGGACAATAGCGAGTTGACCGCATTACAAATTGCACACCGACCCATTACACAATATGATCTGGATTCATTACTTCTAAGACAAAAAGTCCATCTAGGAGTTACCAAAACTGCTTTAACCAAGGCAAGGAAAAAAGTCATGGCTGTTTTAATTGCAGCCGGAGCAGAAGATAATGTAGAGGCAGGCATCACCCTAAAACAACACCAATCGCCATCAAGGAAGAGAGCCAGAAAATCTGATACTGGGCTAAGCGGGGGACCTTAAAAATTACCAACCCCGCTTGGCGAGACGAGATTCTGGTTCAATATTGGCGATCTCAATACCGCGCATCGCAGGCGGCAAGTTCGTGCTGGCGGCCAGCAGGTCGGCGGGCGTTTTATAATGCGCCGTGGCCTTCACAATCGCCTTGGCGAATTTCGCCGGATCTTCTGATTTAAAAATGCCGGAGCCGACAAAGACTGCCTCTGCGCCCAATTGCATCACCAGCGCGGCATCGGCCGGCGTCGCCACGCCGCCCGCCGAGAAATTCGGCACCGGCAAATGGCCCAACTTGCGCACTTGCATCAACAATTCATAAGGCGCGCCGAGGTTTTTGGCCTCAGTCATCACTTCTTCATCGTCCAGCGACAAGACACGGCGCAAATCCTGATTGATCTGGCGCATATGCCGCACGGCCTCAACAATATTACCTGTGCCGGCTTCGCCCTTGGTGCGGATCATCGCCGCGCCTTCGCCAATGCGGCGCAACGCTTCGCCCAGATTGGTCGCGCCACAAACGAACGGCACTTTGAATTTATGTTTATCAATGTGAAAATTATCATCGGCAGGCGTTAAAACTTCGCTCTCATCAATGTAATCAACTTTCAATGCTTCCAGGATTTGCGCCTCGGCAAAATGGCCGATGCGGCATTTCGCCATCACGGGAATGTTCACCGCCGCCTGCACCGCCTGAATCAATTCCGGCGGCGACATGCGCGCCACGCCACCCTGCGCGCGGATGTCAGACGGTACGCGCTCCAATGCCATCACAGCCACCGCCCCGGCATCCTCAGCAATCTTCGCCTGATCCGCCGTAACCACGTCCATGATCACCCCGCCCTTCAGCATTTCTGCCAGGCCGGTTTTCAGGTTGTGGGGAGAGGTTGTTGTAATCTTCGCGTTCATACAGCTATTCATAATGTTTCCAGGCGCACAGGTAAAGAATTTATTGCCACAATGACAATATATTAAGGATGGAATATTGATAAAATCTGCGGCATAAGTTCACGCTCCCGTCATTTTTCGGCACATCCTGGAAAGTAAATTTCATGCCCCTGTCCAATCACAAGGATGCCGCAGACTTGGCCAAAGCGCAAAACGCCGGCCCCGCACCGGAGGAAAAAAAGTGGTATCAACGCTTAGGACCGGGCCTTGTTACCGGTGCGGCGGATGATGATCCCTCTGGCATCGGCACCTATTCTGCCAATGGCGCGCAGTTCGGCTATGCGCTGTTCTGGCTGGTGCCGTTCTGCCTGCCGTTTATGATTGCGGTGCAGGAAATGTGCGGACGTATTGGTGCTGTGACGGGCCAAGGCCTGGCGGCGGTGTTAAAAGAGCATTATCCGAAATGGCTCCTATTCGCCTGTGTGATTGCACTGCTCGGCGCCAATATTTTTAATATTTATGCCGACTTGAATGTGATGGCGGCTGCCAGCAACATGCTGCTGGGTGTGCCGTTTCATATCGCGCTGGCCGTGATTACCTTAGTTATTGTGTTGCTACAAATTTTTGTGCCCTATTATGTTTACGTTAAAATTTTAAAATGGCTGTGCTTGTCATTGCTGGGCTATGTCATTGTCGCATTACTGCCAGGCGTGAAAAATGATTGGCTGGGAATTGCCAAGTCCACCTTTATGCCGCACTTGAATTTTTCATCGGAAACCATCCTGGCGATTGTGGCCTTCCTCGGCACCACGATTTCGCCGTACCTGTTTTTCTGGCAGGCAAGCCAAACAGTGGAAGAAACCATTGCTGACGGCAATTCCAATCAGCCGGGCGCACGGCATGAACCTGTCAAACACGCGGAGCTTCAGGCCATCAAAACCGATACCATCGTCGGAATGGTGGCATCGCAAATCGTGGCATTTTTTATCATGGTCTGTACCGCGGGAACGCTGCACAGCCAAGGCATAACGCATATTGAAACTGCCCAGGATGCGGCCAAGGCGCTCTTACCGCTCGGTCCCGCAGCCTATTGGATTTTCACGTTGTGCATGGTGGGCACGGGGTTGCTGGCGGTACCGACATTGGCCGGTTCAGCAGCCTATGCGGTGGCGGAAACAGCGGGCTGGCGTTATGGCCTGTACCGGCGTTTTTCGCGCGCCAAGGCGTTTTATATCGTCATTGCTATCATGGTGCTGATCGGTTACGGCATGAATTGGGTTGATATCATCAGTCCAATTGACGCATTAGTTTATTCTGCTGCGATTAACGGCATTATCGCGCCGCCGCTGATTATCGTACTGCTGCTCATCTGCAATAACCGGAAAATCATGGGCGAGCGTGTTAATCATTACCTATCCAATATTCTGGGGTGGGGCACGGTGGTATTTATGGGATTGGCGGCAGGTTATCTGGTCTATTCCATGTTTGTGGATCAATCGTAACAACGTTTGTTTCGTACGCCGTTATTCGATATAATAAAGCATGCATTGGTTCAGATGTTTTCTGTTTGCCGTATTATTTGCGCCGCTAATAGCGTTCGCACAAAGCACCGCGCCGGTGGTGCAGACACGTTTGGTTGCGGAAAATAATGCTGTCGTCGCGGGGCGGCCCGCGCGCATCGGCGTGGATTTTAATATTCCCGAGGGCTGGCATATTTACGGTCACACCGTGGGCGATGTCGGCTTGGCCACCACTGTTACCTGGCATTTGCCGAACGGTTTTAAGATCGGGGAAATCGCCTGGCCGCCAGAAGAAGGTTTCATCTTCCAAGGCATCGCCGGACAAGGTTATACGGGTCATTTTCTATTGCCTGTTACTGTCACGGCACCAAAGAATTTGAAGATTGGTGCCGACGTGCCCCTCGCCGCCCATGCGGAATGGCTGGTGTGCAAGGATATCTGCCGTCCCGAAAGCGCGGATTTGTTATTGAGCTTACCTGTCTCCGCCAGCGCGCAACCGGGCCAGGACACGGCATTATTTAATCTTGAAAAATCCGCAACCGAGAAAATCACCGATTTTGTTTTACCGGATATCCATTTCTGGCGCGCGCTGGTACTGGCCTTCATCGGCGGATTAATTTTAAATTTAATGCCCTGTGTCTTTCCAATTTTATCCATGAAGGCATTAAGCCTCGTGAAAAAATCGCATTACGACAACCGACGGCATGTGGTGGGCGGCGGATTGGCCTATGGGGGCGGCGTCATTGTATCGTTTTGGGTTTTAGCCATTATTTTAATCACGCTGAAAAACGCGGGCGCGGCCATTGGCTGGGGCCTGCAACTGCAATCGCCGACCTTCGTCGCCCTGCTCGCCGCCGTGTTGTTGATCTTGGGATTGATGCTATCCGACGTCATCCGCATCAAGGATAGCTTTGCCAATTTCGGCGGCAATCTGGCGGCGCGGCCCGATTACCTCGGTACTTTTTGCACCGGCGCGCTGGCGGTTTTGGTGGCAACGCCCTGCACTGCGCCATTCATGGGCGGCGCAATGTTTTACGCCTTCACGCAAGCCTGGCCGGTGACATTGCTGGTCTTCACCGCGCTCGGCCTTGGCCTCGCCGCGCCGTATCTCATCCTCACGCTCTATCCGCCGGCGCTAAAAATTCTGCCGCACCCTGGGCGGTGGATGCTCACGCTCAAAAAAGTTCTGGCGATTCCGATGTATATCGGCGCGCTGTGGTTGGCCTGGGTTTTTGTGCAACAAACGGCTATTCAATCCAAAGCCGAAAATGCCGTGCCCTATTCCGCCGCGCGCTTGCTAGAGCTTCGCACCACGCATCAGTCCGTCTTTGTGGATATGACGGCAGCATGGTGCATCACCTGTATTTTTAATGAAAAAAACGCATTGGCGCGAGACGAAGTGCAAACCTTATTCCGCAAGAATCATATCACGTACATGGTGGGCGATTGGACCAACCGCGATGCGGCGATCACAGATTTCCTGCGTCAATACGGCCGTGTCGGCGTACCACTTTATGTGTATTTTCCAGCCCAAGGCGCACCGATTATCCTGCCGCAGATTTTGACGGTGTCCATCATAAAACAAGAAATAAATCCCTCTCCCTTTTAGGAAGGAAGAGACCCCAATCCCTAAAATTTTACTATTCATAAAGCTGTAACTAATCTGGGGCAGAATAAAAGGATGACTGCACAAATCGCCCAATTCCGGAATCCGGCCTATCACGAAGCGCTCGACCTGCTGTCGGAGGCGCATACCTATATCTCCTACCGCCAGGCGCTGGACGAGAGCAAAATGTCGCCGCGCCAGCGGTTATTGATGAGTTATGAGACGATGCGCCTGACGGCCCGCCTGACGCAAATTATGGCCTGGCTGATGATGCAGCGCGCAGTGCAGCAAGGTGATATGGGCCGCGATGAAACCGGGTTTGACCCGGCGATTGAGGTCAGCGCCGAAGTCCTGGCATTGGATGAGCGCGAAACCGAAGAAGCCGAATTACCGCGTGGCCTGCGTTATTTGATGGAAAAATCCCACGGCCTATACACCCGCATCCAGCGCCTGGAAGAGCAGTATAAAGTGGTGCATTAAACTTATAATGACATTTAAACTATAAGCAAAATTGCACAACACTTCTGAATAAACTTTTTAATGCGCCTTGTGCATCATCCATTGCAGTTCGACCATGGCAATTGGGGTGCTGCTGCGGATCAGCCCCAAATCGTAAAAACAACTTCGCAAAAGCCAAATTGTGTTCCTCATTGCCATAAACACAGGAGCCTAAAGGCGTATAAAGATTTGAATCTTGCGTATCCAGACTAGCGCCCGCCAATAGTAATTTTTCTGCTATTGCATAACGCTGTTCAAAAGTTTTTTCCGGACCATAAACACATACATGAACAGCCGTATAAAGATTTGTATTTTGTGCATTCAAATTAATTTCACCAGAAAATTTTGTTAGAAGTGTGTCAATCATTTCTACTTGCGCACTAAAAGCGGCATATATTAATGGGCTGTACTTTACGCTATTTGCTACGTTGGGATCAGGATCATAGTCACAGACCATTTCTACAGCTTTGGAATTTTCAGAGTATACGGCACACATCAAAGGCGTGACATGTCCATAGTGCCCGATACGGCGAAGGTTTACTTTCTTTTCGCCGGCATCTGATTTTAAAGTTGTATCTTCACTGACCAAATCATCAGCAGCATATTGGTACAGAACCGGCGGGCAAGTATCCGAAATTTTATCTATAATCCACGATTTTTGCACAGGAAGAATAACCGTCAATACATCAGTTAGGCCATGGTAGGCAGCATAATGAACCACATATGCGCCGCTTTCATTTTTAATAGAATTTATGTCGTCCTCAAATTCTTTGCCAACAACATCTGGGTCTTTCCCCGCAAGCAGTGCTGCGTGAATCTGATTTAGGAGGCTTTCAACCTCGTTTGCGCCATCCATGTTCATATTATATCCTAGTGATTATAAATTTTGGGGCTGGCCTAGATAAGGGTTGATATCTAGGCCAGCCCCTATATTTTACGTTCTTAATCGTACCATTTTATAAGCTTAAAAACAACTTTTTTAATCCTTTCACTGAACCCTCCTGTTTCCCCCTACTCTCAAGATCGAAGAAGAATCATGTAATACTGCCGCATGCGCGAACCGGTGACGCTTTCCCTAACGCTTGTGATTGCCTGCGGCGGTGCGGTGGGCGCGGTGCTGCGCTTCTTTGTCACTAATGCCGTATCGCGTTATATGCCGCACACCATTTTCCCGCTGGATACCGTGGTTGTAAACATGCTGGGCGCCATTTTCATGGCGGTGATTTTGGAATTCATGGCTTTGCGCTGGAGCGTACCACTCGAATGGCGCGCATTTATTTTATTCGGCGTGATTGGCGGTTTCACGACCTTTTCACGCTTCGCCATTGATATCATCTCCATGCTGGAGCGCAGCGAATGGGTCAAGGCCGGTGCTTATATTTTCATCAGCATCTTCGCCACCATCCTGGCCGGATACGGCACAATGCGTCTGATGCGGATATTTTTGGGGAATGCGTAATTAGACACAAGAAGCAAGACTATTGCTCTTGTCTCTTGTTTCTTGCATCTTGGTGCTTCATGACCCTAGAAAAAATCATTCCGGCTGACGCCAACGGCAAGCGCGCGGACCGTTTCATCCGCCAACAATTTCCCGGCGTTACGCAAGGCTGGATTGAAAAGGCCATCCGTAAGGGCGAAGTGCGCGCGAATAATAAAAAGTTAAAGGCCGCCGGCGACCGTTTGGTTGAGGGACAAACCTTGACGTTGCCGCCCCTGCCCGAATTGGATGCGCCCGCGCCGCAATTGCCGCCTGCGGTGAATCCAAAGCTTGCCAAAACGATTATAGCCGCCGTCATCGTGGAAACACCGGAATATATCGCGCTGAATAAACCCGCGGGCATTGCCTCGCAGGGCGGTAGCAAAATCGTCTGGAGCATTGACCGCCTCGCCACCGCCCTCGTGCCCGACGGCGAAGACACGCCCAAACTGGTGCACCGGTTGGACAAAGATACCTCGGGCCTGATGCTGCTCGCCAAAACGACGGCCGCCGCGCGCAAATTGGGCGATGCCTTTAAATCGCGTGAGATGCGGAAATGTTATCTCGCCATTACAGAGGGTGTGCCAAAAAATCCAACCGGACGGTTTGTACAACGGCTGATGAAAAAACCGACGCCGCACGGCGGTGAAATGGTACAGGTGGATTTGAAAGGGCAAAGCGCGGTGACAGATTACATCGTGCTGGATACGCTCGGGAAAAAATATGCGCTGATCGCGCTGTGGCCGCGCACGGGCCGAACGCATCAATTGCGCGTTCACCTGGCGCACCATGGCACACCGATTGTCGGCGATTATAAATATGGCAACGGTGTGCCTGAAGACAAACTGCCCGACCGTCTGTATTTGCATGCGCTGCGCCTGTCCTGGCCGGATTTGAAAAAACCCTTGGTGGCACTGCCGGATGCGGAATTCACATCAGGCATGGACATTTTAGGCCTGAATTTTCCAACTACACAGGATCCATTTGCGGAATTAGATTAGTTGTTATTCCCCCTTGGGGGGGAGGAAAAACGAACAGAGGAAAGAAATGAAACGCACCATCAAAATCTTCGCTGGCATCATTATTTTACTACTCGTCATCATCGGCGGCGGGGCAATTTATTTGACGACGCAATTCGATCCAAATGCGTACAAAGCGCAAATCGCATCCAAGGTTTCTGAGACCCTGGGACGCAAATTGACCATTAATGGCCCCGTCAGTTTTGCCGTTTTCCCCTCCATTAAATTATCGCTGTCCGATGTGGTATTGGGTAACGCCGATTGGGCAGGCAATGCGCCGATGGTCCAAGTAAAAAATTTGGATGCTTCCCTGGCACTTGCGCCCCTGTTGCAAAAGCAAATTGTGGTCGAAGCGGTAACCTTGAAAGGCGCAACGTTAAATTTAATACAAATCGGCGGTCGCAATAATTGGACGTTTGCCTCCACGAAACCCGCGGAAAAACCCGGCGCACAACTGCAACAGAAAAATCCGTCGCAGCCACTGTCGATGGAAATTCTAGCGCTGAATATCAGCGATACAAATTTGAATTACAACGCAAACGGCAAAATTACCAAACTGGAAATTACGGATGCGAAAACATCGGTACGGCCGACCGATCCACTGGTGCTCACGGCAAATGGTAAAATCAATGGCGCGGATTTCAGCGTGAAAATCACGGGTGATAAATTCGCGGGGATTCTCAACAATGCCGACGAATGGCCCATGAAGGGCAATGTGCAACTCGCCGCTACCAAAATCAATTTCGACGGCTGGCTGCGTCATCCACAAAATTTCAGCGGGGGACAGTTTGATGTGACGGCATCAGGATATGGGGCGGATGTTGCGGCCCTGACCGGCGCGCAGCTCCCGTTCGGCAAATATGATTTTAAAACACGCGTCACGATGGCCAATGCGCAAAATGCAGCACTGTCGGAAATGACTTTCACGACTGGTCAAACCAAAGTGAGTGGCGACCTGAAACTCGGACTGTTTGCGCGACCCGACGTGAATGGCGATATCACTATTCCCATGCTGAATTTAGCGGATTTTACTGGCGCTCAGCCAACCATCAAACACAGCATGAATATCATTCCGTCCGCCTATGCTGCCGACGCAATTAAACCGACCAGCCTAATCCCTGCCATTCCCCTACCCGCTGCGGCCTTGCGCGCGGCGGATGCGAACATCAAACTCACCATTGGCCAAATTATTCAGAATGGCACAAATATCGGCAGTCTGGATAATACAACAATTAATTTGAATAACGGCGTCCTGCATGCAGCGCCGATGAAAATCAATTACGGTGGTAATAGTTTTAATGGCGATGTGACGTTGGACGGCCGCGGCCAGGCGGCGGCACTGAATGCCAATATCACCAGTCCGCAATTGGATTACGGTAAACTATTATCCGAATTAAAAATGACGGATCGCGTGCAAGGTATCGGCGCGCTTAATCTGAATTTTTCGGGCGTCGGCAGTAACTTAAAACAGGTCATGAGTAACAGTCACGGCCATTTCACTCTGACCAGCAGCCAGGGGAAATTCGATACAGGCATTTTATTCGATAACATCGGCGGTATTATCAGCGCTGTTTTGCCGAACGTGAATATTCCCAAAACAGCAAACCTGAATTGCGCGATTTTTGATTTCACAGGTGCGAACGGCGTTTGGTCAACGAATCAAAGTGCAGCGGATGCGGATACGGTTGCTCTGACGCTAACGGGGGATGCGAACCTGGCCAACGAAGCATTAAATCTGAAAGCAACGCCGACAATTAAAAACACAAAATATGGTAGCGTCATCCCAACTTTAAAAATCGCAGGCGATTTCCTCCATCCCAAAGTGACTTCAGATGGCGGTAGCGTGGTACAAAACGCTTTGGCGGCAGGTGCGCTGGCGAAGGTAAAAGGATTGGATGTTTTAACTGGACTGATGAAACCGAAAACAGCGGCGGCCTCTGCGCCTGCGGGGAATGCCTGTATGGCGGCGGTACAGCGCGACCTGGCTGGCGGACAAAATAATAACTCCACTTCCACCACCCCGGCCACCAGCAGCGCACCACAACCCAATAGCGGCCAGCAAAACTTAGGAAATGCGATTAAAGGTTTGCAGGGCTTATTCGGACATTAGGCCTTGGCATTATACACCATCGAACGCACTTCAGAGGCCGAAGTCATGGCGCCGGAATAGCCATAAAAATGACTGGTTGCATTCTGTTGCGTAACGGCATTTTTAATCAGTTCAATAAACCTGCGGCTGGCATCTAGGGCGAGGTCAAGTTCCGTCTGGTGTTCTGCAGACACTGTTTCAAATACAAATTGCGATTTTCTTAGTGCCTCCTTAAGCACGATAGGTAGCGCCATCAATTTTTCTTTTTGATCAAACAATTGTTTCAATTGTTTTTGATACCGCTCGGCAACGGGAGTTTTAACCTTCATCACGGCTTTGGCAGCCTCAAAGTTTTTTGCGCGCAAAAAAGAAATTTCTTGCTGCGTTAACTTTTCCCAATCCGCGTGCGTTTCCAAAAATACTGCAGCATCGGCGGCCATTTTATTTGGATCGTCTTGAGGTTGTTCAATCATTTTTTCTCACTTTCTACCGCGACTGCGGCGGGTGCGATACTATTCTGAATCGGCAAATTTTGTGGCTGGGTCGCCTGCTCCTGCGCTTCCAGTAATTGTTTTCTCATCTGTGCCGCCATGCCGATTCCGCCCGCCGCCGCCATTTTTTTGCCGTATTCGTTGATTAATAAACTACGCATGGTTTCTTCTCCTGCTCCGCCGCCAAAGTTTGGATCAACCGCAACGCCTTCATACATATGCGATACCATTTGCGAGAGGAAAACGCCTTCGTAATCCTGCAAGGTTTGGTTGAATTTCTTATCGTTTTTACCGATCTGGATATCGCCGCCGTTCAAAGGCCGGATATTATTCGCAATAATTGCATCGGGCTGTGCACCAATAGGAACGGAAGCAGATGACAGATCGGATGACATCACATCACCTCAATATCAGCTTGCATCGCGCCGGCAGTTTTAATCGCCTGAAGGATGGAAATGATATCGCGCGGGCCAACGCCCAGGGAATTCAAACCATGCACCAATTCCTGCAAGCTCACACCGCCATGCAGGACCGTGACTTTGCTATCCACGCCGTCATCAATTTGAATATTTGTGCGGTCAACCGTTGTCGTCGTTCCGGTTTGCGAGAAGGGTTGTGGCTGTGATACCTGCGGCGTTTCGGTAATGCGGATCGTTAGATTACCTTGTGAAATCGCGACGGTGGAAATGCGGACCTTTTCACCCATCACAATCACGCCAGATTTTTCATCAATCACCACTTTGGCAATCTCATCCGGCGTGACGGACAGCTGTTCAATGCTCGTAATTGTTTTCACCCAGTCCGCTTGGGAATTGGCGGGGATCGTCAAAACGACACTGGATGGGCTGATCGCCTGGGCAGTTTTGTTATGCAAAAATTCATTCACGGTATTAGCAATACGCGTCGCCGTGGTGAAATCCGGATTACGTAAGGACAAACGCATCGCGCCAAGCTGCGATAGAGAAAAAGGAATTTCGCGTTCCACAATCGCACCATTGGCAACACGGCCCGCCGTGGGCACTCCGCGAGTCACGGTAGTCGCCGCGCCGCTGGCAGAGATCGCCGAGGTCGCTACGGGGCCTTGACCAACCGCATAAACTTCACCATCCGCACCGAGCAAGGGTGTGACCAGCAGCGTCCCGCCCATCAAATTCTTCGCATCGCCGAGCGATGAAATATCGACGTCAATCCGGCTGCCTTGAGTGGCGAAAGGCCGCAGGGTTGCTGTCACCATCACAGCGGCGACGTTTTTGGTTTTTAAATCAATACCACGCACATTCACGCCCAAGCGCTCCAGCATCCCATAAAGGCTTTGTTCGGTAAAAGGCGCGTTGGTCAGGCTATCGCCTGTGCCGTTCAGACCCACCACCAGGCCATAGCCGACCAGCATGTTATCCCGGACGCCTTCAAAATCCACGATATCTTTGATGCGCGTTTCAGCCGCCTGGGCAGGTTGGATGGCCGCCGTAATCGGTGCCAAAAAGGCCAAAATCCCAAGTAAAATCCAGACAAAACGCACCATTTGATTCCCCCAAGCCTTATTATTCCACAGCCCGTTGCAGGAATCATGCCAAAATCGGCTTTGTATGCACATACTTGCAAATTCACCAGTATATCATTTTACACAATTATATCGCTTTCATAAAAATTTAATAAAAATTACGCTTCATTTTTTGGAATTGTAAAAAAACTTTTATATCCTGCGGTTATAGTCAAATGAAGAGGATAGTTTGTAACATCAAACTAAACCCCAACATGAATAACCAATAAATTCTAACAGGAGATCGTATGACAATATTTTCCAGGGCTGCCGCCCAATTAAGGATCTGGGACACTCAATTGCCCTTTTTTTCTCCAGCATTTGCTGATGCAGCCAACAACATGGATAACCTTGACGCAAAATGGACTGACATTCACCCTATGAATAGGCAAGCAATCCTTGGTGTAGCTGGCATTGCAGGAATGGTCGCCGTTGCAGGTATCGTGGGAGAAATAAGCGCGAACATCCCATTACCAACACCGACAACTCGGAGATCTGCCGCGCGTACAACATCAAAAACCCAGGATGATTTTTTTATTGCTGAAGACAATAGCATCCAAGGCATTCGTGCGGCCAAATCGGCTGCTGCAAGAATTCGTGTGAATGAAGGATTAGAAAATACACCCGTTAGAACGATGGGAGATTATAATATATCGGATGGATCTTTCGATGTCACATTTTTCGGCATGGGGAATACCGGACTTGCTACAAACAATTTATTAACACTCCATTATCCTGCCGAGAAAATACAAAAAACAGATCTCAGTGCAAGTGACGCAACTAACTTTAAAGTTGGAACGGTCATAGATAAAGCTAGAATCCGCAGCCAAGTCGGACCTGATAAATATGGCGATTTAATTCATCTGATACGCCAAATTGAACGCAAGGTGCCAACTCTTGGACAAACTATATCTATGCCAAATAATGGTTTTACACCTCCTCAATAAAGACGAATGCGGCGCCGGAATCTTCGCAAAGGTTCCGGCATCTGTATGATAAACCCCGTGCGCCGGTCGTGATTTGGCGGTATTCTGGCAGCAACCGGATTCGCTAATGGATATTACCCGCATTTCACGCACTGGCCCCGCAACCGCCGCCGGCAAATCCGGCGGGCCCAAACGCACGGGCGATACCAAATTTCAAGACCTGTTGAATGTGGAGGAAGCCGAGGATGCCGCGCCGGCCCAGGGCGTTACCTCTGTCGGTGGTATTGGCACGTTATTGTTGGCGCAGGAAACGGGTGACGCGCTGGAAGGCCGCCAGCGCAACAAAAAACGCGCAAACGACATGCTCGATAAACTGGAAATGCTGCGCATCCGCATTTTGGAAGGCAGCGTGCCGGAATCCGAATTACGCGCCTTGGCAAATATGGTGGCGGCCGAGCGCACACAAATGGATGATCCCACGCTAGCCGCCGTGCTGGACGACATCGAACTCCGCGCCGCGGTGGAATTAGCAAAACTGGGATTGGTTTAAAACACTTCCTGTTAATTCTATGATCGTCATTCCTGCGAAACCGAAATCCATAAAACATATTTTCAAACCTCATCCGCAATATACAAACAATCCGCAACAAACCCAACAACGTGATTTTCATTTTTGCCGAGTCCATAGTGGTCAATCCGCCATTCCGGCACGCCGGAGGTTTTGGCAAGCTTGGCCGTCCTATAAGGCTTTTTTAGAGAAAAATAATCATACACGCTTAAATTTTGGTCAGCTCTTTCAACTTTTACCGATTACGGAAAAAGAAAACTATATCCGTACTTATAATATTGAAGAACACATTTCGGCACGGTTCTATATCAGAAGAATCGCGGTTTTGCTTTCGTCCCGAGAGTAAGTACCTGGGGCCCATTAATTAAATTTTATAGTTTCTCGAATGTGGAAATGGTTTTGCCTGTAGTTTTATTATCCAAAAGGTTGTATAAAGTGTAGCCTTAGATAACCTTGCGGTAAGCCGATGGAACCTCAATTCCGCACAGTGATTCCAGTTGAAGAAACTCAGTCGAGGTTTCCGGATGAAAAATTATTAAAAGATTTTTTTATCTCTCTGATTCTGATAGGTGTGTACATTGGCACCTCAAAACTGGGGTTTACGATGGCCTTTACCGCTGAACAGATCACAGCGATCTGGCCGCCCACAGGTATTGCGCTCGCAGCTGTTTTGCTTTTTGGATTTCGTGTTTGGCCCGCGATTGCGGTGGGCGCATTTTTAACCAATATCACCGCGCACGAACCGGTCGTGACCGCACTCGGAATTGCTTGTGGGAATACGCTGGAAGCGGTGGCGGGTGCCTGGATGCTCCGGCGGTTTGTGAAATTTGAGAATTCCATGGGACGCTTTCAAGATGTTTTGGGCCTAGTGTTTTTAAGTGCCATTGCTTCTACGATGATCAGTGCAACGATGGGCGTTATCAGCCTTTGCCTGGGCGATGTGCAAAGTTGGTCGGCTTTTCCAAAATTATGGCCTTTGTGGTGGATTGGCGATGCGGTGGGGGCGATCACGCTCGCACCGTTTATTATCGCTTGGGCGGGTTATTTCCGTGATCCATGGCGTTGGTTTAGAATAATAGAAGGTTTGGTTTTACTAGCGGGATTAACCTTTGCACTTCTTTGTGTTTTTACCGAACCCGTCACCATGGGTCGGATTGGTCCTGCATTTATTTATATCGTGTTTCCATTCGTGATCTGGGCGGCGTTGCGTTTCGGGCAACGCGGCACGAGTCTAGCAACTTTGATCTCATCGGGTATTGCGATCTGGGCGACGCTTCACAATGTAGGACCGTTTAAAATGGACTCCCTGGATGAAAGCCTGATCCTGCTGCAAAGCTTCATGGCGATTGTCGCCATTACCGGCCTGTGCCTCAGTGCATCCAAACAGATTGAAAAAGAGAATAAAAAATTACTGACCAAACTGACGGTTGAGGCACACGAAAATGAACGGCTGATTACAAAAATCCGCGAAGCAGACCGTTACAAGGATGAATTTCTGGCCATCCTGGCGCATGAATTGCGCAACCCCCTAGCTGCCATTTGCAATGCTCTGAATGTCACACATTTGTCCAGGAAGGTTAGTGGTGCGTCTTATGACGTGCATCGATTGGTAGAAAAACAGGCGCAGCAACTAGTGCGTCTGGTGGATGATTTGCTGGACATTTCGCGTATTACGCAGGGTAAAATTGATATTCGCAGGGAAAAAATTCTATTGGTTGATGTTATCAACAGTGCGGTTGAAACTGCGAAGCCGCTGATAGATGCGCGTGGACATTTATTGACGTTGCAATTGCCCCCGCATCTCGTTTGGCTGTACGGCGACAACCTACGCTTATCACAGATTTTTACCAATCTTTTAAATAATGCGGCCAAATATACAGATAGTGGCGGCCATATCACCTTAAGAGCCGAAACGGATCACGAGCACGCAGTTATCACCGTCCGCGACAATGGTATTGGTATTCCGCCCGATAAGCTCGTGGATATTTTTGGTTTATTTGCGCAGGTGGATCACTCGTTTGAACGCACGCAGGGTGGCTTAGGCATCGGCCTGACTCTAGTCAAAAATCTTCTTGAAATGCATGATGGCAATATCACCGCAAAAAGCGATGGTCCAGGCAAAGGCAGTGAATTTACCGTATATTTGCCTTTGTTGACGCCTGCTGCCATGACGGCATCGCCGCAAACAGTTTCGGAAGAAACGCAAAAACTGCGAGAACCGGGGTATCTTTACCGCACACTGATTGTGGATGACAATAAAGATTCCGCACAAACCATGGGGTGGATGATAGAATTACTAGGACATGAAACGCATCTGGCCTATGACGGCTCTAGTGCGATTGAACTCGCCGAACGTATCCGGCCGGATTTCATTTTATTGGATATCGGACTGCCCGTTATGAATGGTTATGAGGTTTGCCAGGTGATGAAACGGAATCCAATTTTGAAACATACGGTTTTTATCGCCCAGACTGGCTGGGGTCAGGCCGATCATATCCGGCAGTCAAAAGCCGCAGGTTTTGATTATCATCTTGTCAAACCGATACGGCCCGCGGATATTAGCCATATTATGCAGTCGACAGATAAGCGCTCCACCGCCTGAAGCAATGTAGCTATATTTTACCTCCTGTCACGATCTTCATGTTCTCGGCGAGCCCAATAGCCGCGCTCAAAATGCCAGCGCGGACCGCGTTGCACCCAATGCTCGGACTCCCAGTAATAACCGGGGCGTTCCCCGATCCAGCGTCCCGCAACCCAAACATGCCGTCCATCTTCCCATGCCCAATAGCCGGGCATCCAAACGTAACCGGGGCGGGCCTCAGGCACGACTTCAACCCTGGCAGGCGGCGGCGCCACATCAATATCAACGTCAAAATCAACGTGTGCCATCGCGGGCGTAGCACCCGTTGCTAGCAGCACACAAATACAAAAGATCAGTTTTTGAATAGGTTTCATCATAATCTCCCTTTTGGAAAAGATTCACAGAATACATTTTAGGCAAAGTCTGCATAAATAAAACATTCAGTGGGATTAGGCATTTTTATAAAAATGCCTAAAATTATTTTGCTTACATTTCGAACTAATTATATAAAAATCGTTCCAGTTTTTTGGCATATATCACGCTTATTTTCCAAGTCGCCAAAATCCTAGACCGCGCCCTGAAAGATTTAAAAGCGGGCCAGGCCATGACCAAAGAATATGGCATTGGATATGGATGAATTCGAGAAAATCATGCAAAAATCAAAATAGGAGAAAATAGAGAAATGTTTTGACAAAGGCGGGTAAAATATTTGACCTGGACATTAGATCCTAGTTATAGAGCTATTGATAATTAGCGTGATAGGCAAAAACTAAAAGCATTAAAAACCCAGCAACTGCGACTAAGCCATGCACGAGGCCAAGCCATTTAGGAGCTTTCGCCGTCAAGTCTTTGTGAATAAGCAACAGTCCGCCAAGGGCGGCAAGAGCGAAAAGACCAACGGGCCACCATACGCCCTTCACGGCTTGAAGATTATAAATAATCAGCAGCACCAATCCCATCACTGCCAATGGGCCATGTAGTATCGCCAAGCCTTTGGGAATATGTTTATCCTGCAATAAATAGACGAGCATGGTCAGGCCTAAGGCAGCGGCAAGCGCGAAAAAGATAATAGCGGTCCAGATCATGTTTCGTCCTTTTGCTGTGCCAGCGGCTCCCAAGCCGGGCCTTCAAGCACGTTACCGTCAATGCCAAAACGGCTACCGTGACAAGGACAATCCCAGGTCTTTTCCGCGTTATTAAATTGAACGATGCATTTCATATGGGTACAAACAGCGGAGACCACATGCAGTTTCTGTTTATCGTCCCGATAGGCGGCCCATTTCTCACCCTGCACTTCCACAATGCCACCTTGCCCCGATTGAATTGAGGAAAACCGTGCTGCATCATGGTGTCCCGGTAAATCCTGCAAATATTCACCCAGCACATTAAGATTTTCCTTAATAGCTTTTCCTACCGATGCCAGAGGCGTAAAGCGGGTTGCATTATAGGTTTTAGCATAGGGATTATTTTTGCCTTGGATAAGATCGGCAAGGATACGTCCCGCTACGGTGCCGTAGGTTAAACCATCGGCAAAATAGCCGCCTGCCACATAAAAATTCTTGGTATGATTGTTTGCCAGGCCGATATAGGGGATATCATCTGCCGCCTGATAATGCTGCGCCGACCAGCGGTGTAAAATTTCTTCCACAGGAAAATGTGCACGCATGTAACGTTCAATGTTCTGATAATAATGTTCGGCATCATGATGACTGGCTTGGCCTGTTTTATGATGTTCTCCTGCCACCATCAGCATGTCCAACTCTTTATTGCGAACCGCGTGGGTACTAATGACATAACCGTTGGGATCTGCATTGATAAAATGCCCGTTTGGATATTTTCCATCTGTCAATTTTGCTGCCACCACATAACTACGGTAGGGAGCAGCCATCATTTGCATCACATGGATGCCCTTAGGCGTATGCGTTGCCATAATCATATGGCGCGCGACAATACTGTACCGATCGGTGCAAGCAATGCATCGCCCGTTTTTCTCTTCAGCAGATTTTATTTCTGTCTGTTCGAAAAGCTGTCCGCCCAGCGCGATAAATGCCTTTGCCAGGCCGTCAATATAGGTCTTGGGATTAAACCGCGCCTGATGCGGCAGGTGGATGGAGCGCTTAGCCTTTGTGGGAAATGGAATATTCTGCACCCATTCAACCGCAACGCCGGTTTCTTTTAACGCTTCAAATTCCCTTTCTAGAAAATCTTGGGAACGGTTTTCTACAAATATATAATCCGGGCGGCGCGAGAAGTGGCAATTAATGTCATATTCCTTCACGGTATTTTCAATATAGTCTAAGGCTTCTTTGCGCGAATGGGCGACGGAGCGTGCGATTTCTTTATCAAATTTAGAACGAATATGCTGATAAAAAGGCTGAACAGGGATATATAGATTTCCGGTGGAATAGCCCGTGGTGCCGTCACCGGCGCGTAATGCCTCCACAACTGTTACTTTCAAGCCGGCTTTTACCAGCTCGATACCAGCCGTCATGCTAGTGATACCCGCACCGATAATCAACACATCGGTTTGCATATCCTGCGTAAGCGCCGGGTATGCTGGCGGTCTGCTGACTTTTTCCCAAACGGACACAGTGTTCACGGAGAGCTCCACAAAATGAATGACATTTTATAAAAAAGCTTAGCTCATAAAGATTCGATTAATAATGGAATTGCATAATTACAATTAAGAATAAATGTGGGTACCAATTACTTGCCCTGTAATCATCTGGTGATTATTTTTATACCATGGCGGCAGCGCTTACTCCCATCTGCCGCAATGTACGCCACCAACAACGACAGTTAGAAAATCTTCCGTATTTGTATCAAATGGAACTACAAGTTGTAACTGTGATTTTTTAATCTGTAATAGTTCCGGTGTTATGATCGTTGATGCGATATCAAGATAAATAACCTTATCAGATTTTTTACCTGATCTGCCAAGATCCTGGTCAATAGCCACATCACAATCATCTGTAGCGGGGTTAAATTCTCCAAATTCAATGCAAACGGGTCTTTTTATATTAGGTAGATTTTTAATTAGGCGCGCTATGTCAGGTCCACCATAATCTTGCCAACCGTATAAGAGAAATTTAGGGGGACCATATTTCGAAAGTGCTTCCTCAATAGCAGAATAGATTGAAGTAATATTTTCGATTTGAGGGCGAGATGGATCTAAATTACTTGTTACAACGCCAATGCGATCTGATCCAAAGGTAGCATTGGCCAGGCCTTCTCGGGGCCATAAATCCACCATATCCAAATCCTGCTAATGGATGATTTGCATTATAGCACTGTTATCCAAATATCTTTGGTCATAAAATGTTCCTAAAGAAAATTAATTAAGTTCCTGGTTGCCTATGTGGTTGATAAGGTATCCGTGGCAGGGAAATAGGCTGAATAGTTGGGAAACTACCGGGCTGCGCAAAGCCACGATCAATTAAATTTTTTCGTAGGCTTTGCGCTGTCTCTAAGGTTGTATTATAAATTTTTTTCCCCGATTCCCATTGCCCAGGATCTAACCGTTCAATATCTTCCAAGCTTGGAGCAAAACCATTTTTTCTAAAATTATCAAACATGGCTTGAAATCCTGGTGATGCTTGTTGCCATGGAGAAAAAATGGCTACTGGAACAGGAGAGGCCATAGCTTCTGATAACAAAGATAAGCTATCGCGTGTTACAATGACTAACCTGTTGCGAGGTAATCCTAAAATACCCGGGTAAGGATTCATAGGGTCATCTATGATGTGCTGGTAGAGGTGGATCTTAACGGGATCGCCATGGTTTTGAATATAATCTTGAACTTTTAAATTTATACCTTCTATTAATCGAGGTAATGTGCGAGGCGAAGTAATAAAAATAAGGTTTAATCCTTTTTGGTCCGCTAGATCGATAGCCTTTTCTGCTAGCTCACGACCCATAGCTTTAAGTGTTGTAGGAATTTTTTGCGGGCCTCCAACCATAACGGTCATAAAGTCTTCATTCTCAATATCAAGTGGGATAGCTGTCTGTGCTATCAAACTTTGTGATAATAATGTTTCTAAGGTAACTATATTCGGTATCGCATTCATTATAACCGTCTTCTCATTTTTTATACCTGATGGAAAGAAAATTGGCTCAACAACAACATCCGCCTGATTATATGCACCGGCACTACTGGTTACCGATATTTTAACTGGTGGAGCGTTGCTTGAAAGATACTGTGCCGCATAATTTACAATGTCAGTGCCGCCATAATCTTGCCAGCCTGATATAATAAAGTTTGGTTCGCCATATTGTCTTAAGGCTGTAACGTATGAATTAACAATTTCAAAAATTGTCTGAAAAGAGAGAAGTTGAAAATCTATCCGATTTTCCCATACTCCCACGCGGTCTTTCCCGAAAGTCGCGTTGGCTAAGCCTAGTCTAGCCATAAAGCCGCCATAGCCAGCCCCCCATTTTGGATTGTTAGGATTATAGCCGGTGACCCAAACATCTTTTGACATATTTTAAAGTTCCTAATTATCGACCAGATTTTGCAATAAACGCGGGTCATTTTGCAAGAAAATAAATACTTGCAAATCATCGATTATGCGAAAATGCTCGACTTTATTAAATTCGCGGCAAAGAAGGGTGCCTACAGACTCAGCTGATGATTTATAGTTCCTTGGCGGACTGCATCGAGTCTTGCTGAAATTTGCTGTGCTAGTGCTGCCATAGGATTTTTTGAACTTCCTTGAAATTGTTCGAGGGGACTCGCTCCATCGACCAAAGCCTTAGAAGAAAAACAAACTTCGGCATCGATAAGCTGTGCATTATGTTTTTGATTAAATGGATCAAGTATCCAGCCTGTATCCAATATAAAAGTTCTATTTTTCATAGTTAATGCTTCATTAACCATCGACATTGTATCAGGCGTAATGAATACGGCCTCTACGGATTTTAAACCCAAAACACCTGGATAAGGATTTGGAGTACCATTTTTGCGGTCTGTATGCCAATCAAACAACATATTGGGCACATCTAGTAAATCAAAAGTTTGCACGAGCTTCTGCAATAATTTGGTTTCCGTGCGAGGACTTGTAACCACCAGTAAATTTAGACTATGGAGCTCAGCAATTTGGGCTAAATGTATGCCAAGATTTTCTCCCAGTTCTTTCAAATTATTATTAAACCCACTTGTTGGGTTACCAATAATAACCACAGCGTTTCTTTTCTGAAAATACTTATCTATCTGCTCCAGTCGTTCCTGCCCCACACCTGCTGCTTCTGTAATCTCTTCTACAGTTAAACGATGCGGTATCCCATCGTGAAAAATGATGTGATTATCATCGGGCAAATTACCCTTAAATATATTTGGAACAACAATTATATCGGCTTCTGAGCATTTAGGCTCATCACTTTCAGCCATATAAGAAATAAAGTTTGGTTGAGGTGCGCCGCTTTCATGGCAAAGCTCTTTTAGTACACGTGCTTGTAATGCACCTGTGTCATCTCCAACACCATAAACAAAAATATCTGGCCAAGGTCCATGTTCGTAGAATTCAGACAATAAACTTGTCCGGGCCCGATCTCTATTCTCACTAACAGGGAAGCTTGGATCAGTATCATTTCGAATGAAATGACACCGGGTTTTGTTAAATCCATTGGCAGCTAAACCTACGCCATAACGAGCATTCTGATTGCCGTGAGAGGAACCTTTATCTGGCCGTTCCGATGAACGACTGGTAACCCAGACGAGAGGAGATTGATTCATCTTCTTATAATGCTGTATCTATGGGGTTTAATTCAAGGTTTTTAATACTTGCAAGCAGTCGTTCTTCGGGAAAGAAATGAAGCAAATATACGACGGGAAGCTTTGCACATTCCGGTTCGCAATGTCATGGGCAGTTAAAGTTTCAAGCTAAATTGGCTTTCTGACTTTGACCACAACCAATTGATTTAATTATATATTTGGATCTGGCGGCACGCAACGGTCCAAACTTTAAGTTACAACTGCCCTGTCCGGCTTCGCTGATGGTTATTGCTATTACGCCCAATGCCAAAATGGTAGAGCGGATTACGGCATAGAAGATTGGTAGGCACGGCTGCTGACTAATTGGGTACCAATGGAATAAGAGGCGCAGATGGGATTTTCTATGTCGAAAGAACCAAAGCATCCTAGATTGTAATGTACAAAATTATGCCCGGAGGCAGTGAAGGTATTGAAATTCTTTACAAAAGCACTTCAAATTAAGCAGAATGTATAGAATTTTTTAGGCGAAAAACATGCAAATTAATCCTACGTTCGCTATTTTGCCTCAACAGAGGTTGGCGCAGCAATTAAGCAATAGTCTGGCCCTAGTCGGATCAAATAATTGGAATACCGATATGGCAAAGCAAAAAGCTCTGCGGCAGGCTATTCAGCAAGGTCGAAAATCCGCCAATGAGGCAGGTCTTTTATTGCGAAAGTAAAAAATGTTTTGCTTTCAAGAAAGAAAGCCAACATATAATGTCGTCATGGACGTTTATTCATTTGTTCAAGAATATTTGACGTAGGGAAAGGATCGCAAATGAACTCTCAGGTCCCATTTAATCAACATGTTATTGCTGCAAATTTAGCAGCGGGTGATGAATCGTATTTGGATGTTGCTGGTGACATAGTCGGCGATGATCTGGCCAGGCTGGGTTACGGGAATTCAGAACAACGCAAAAAGCTACCGCATCTGACTGCTGCAGAATTGCTCCCCCTGAATGAGCTTAGCCAAATTTATATTCGCGCACGTGCCATCGCAAATGGCGTATTTTCCGGAGGCGTAATTTTACCTTCTATGCTAGATGCAGCTGATACCGTTATGACAAGAGAAAGTTGGCAAGAGTTCCCTGGGGAAATAATTGATTACGCTTCATTATTGGAAGAAGGTAAGCTGACACCTTACCCAAATTCTTATCAGCAAGCGCAAGTAAGGCTTGCTAAAATGA
>Ga0105240_10000362_pt1 | contig 85169 bp, 80 predicted proteins | sample KBSC54metaG_FD_80426 | JGI IMG/M metagenome (GOLD analysis project Ga0105240, IMG submission 80426) | Corn rhizosphere microbial communities from Kellogg Biological Station, Michigan, USA - KBS C5-4 metaG | ecosystem: Host-associated > Plants > Roots > Rhizosphere > Soil | place: Michigan, USA...
AGCTGGATTGGTTACACTCTGTCATAGCGAAGGCCGTCCTCTCTTTGGCTCTAACTGCTGTGTGGAAACTCAGTTATGCCATGAAGGACGGCTTTTTGCTATAGCGTTTGTGAGAAATCCGGGTTAGGATCGCGCATGGGCACAGGCCACGAAGGCTCCGGCGAAACAGGCTTGCACACTCCGCGAAGGTATTCGATCCAACGATAAACTTCCTGATCCGTGATACAACTTCGGGAGCCGGGGGTACCGCAATACCCGCGAAAGCACGACGAGCATTTCGCTGCTGATCAGTAGCGTATGCCGGGCGATTATCGTTTCGAGTCTGTTGCGCGCGAGTCCTTCCGAGCGTTCGTCTGGCTCTTGCAAGGATGTTGGTGTCGAGAAGTATTCTCAACGGACCGGCCGATAGCCGGGCCTAGTCGAGCGGAGAGCTTCGTCGATGATGTCGTCTGCTTCTTCCGCCGATACCGGCTGCCGGCGGGCATCGGCCATAGCAAAGTGCTTCCTTAAAGCAGTGAGAATCTCCGCACGCCGCTCCGGAGTGACGCCTTTGTGGGCCTCCAGAGCGCGAATGCTGATTTCTTCCTCGTCTGAGATGCGCCATCCCAACAGGCCTTCGATATTCTGTTTCTCGTCAGGCGAGAGCTCTCTAGCGCTGCGAATCATAAGAAATCGTCCCGTTTACATTATGATGGGTTCCAGTTTAGGGTATCCGATCCGTCTCGCCACGCGAAAATCGACGAGCAATATTACGTATACTGGCGAGGAGAACTTGCATGTTGAATCCGTCCGTTTCCCGCCGCACCTTTCTGGCCTCCATGGCGGCTGCAACCATCGCGCGGGTGACGATTTCTTGGTCCCGGCATGAGTGAGAAACAGGTTCACCGCTTCCTCGAACCCAGGCACCCGTTGCCGTCTATGAGCGGGTGGGCAATCGCACCAGATTTGGCCCTCACCCTCGTGATGCTCCTGCTCGAGCGCAAGCCTTCATCGGTGGTTGAGTTCGGCCCTGGAGTTTCCACACTTGTGATCGGTTATTTGTTGGAGAAATCCGGTCAAGGCCGTCTGGTCTCGTTTGAACACGAGGAACGGAACCTGGAATCACAGCGGGCGGAGATCAAACGGCACAAGCTGGAATCTGTCGTAACCGTTGTCCATGCACCTCTGAAGCAGACGACCATCGCGGGGAAAAAGTGGAATTGGTACTCCGCAAATACTGTCAAGGCGCACCTTCCAAACGTAATCGACATGGTCCTCGTGGACGGTCCACCGGCCGCTGTGGGGCCGCTTTCCCGGTATCCGGCGCTGCCCGTTGTCCTGCCCCGGCTGCGTGCCGGGTCCGTCATCCTTCTCGACGACGCCCACCGGTCGAACGAGCAGGCGATCCTCCGTTTGTGGCATGACGAGGGAAAAGCATTGTTCGACCGAAGCTTCATCGACAACCAAAAAGGTGCGGCGTTGTGGATTCGGCGCTAAACTGAAGACGAGTCCGTGAAGCATACCCTCGCCATCGCGACGCTCCTGGTGAGCGCCTTGCCAGCACTTGCCGCCGATCAAAATAAGCTTGATGCTAACCCTTCTCTATTCAGTGTGATGGCCGCCCTGCAGGCTGCGGGCTATAAAACCGCAGACACGCCATTTGCCGAAATCGTACGCACGCATCTGGCCGCGCACAAGATCGAAGTGAAGAGCGAGTTGGAGAATTTCTTCGCATCGCACCGGAAAAAGGATGCCGCCGCCGACCTGGCGCAATACGTCTCGTTTGCGTTCTCTGTCTCCGAGCCGCCGGAGTTTGCGATGAAGTTCAAACCCGGCGAAATTCCTCCCGACGTCGAAGGCCTGGAAGGTTTCACGCCGCTGATGGTCCGGTTCCATCGCGAGGCGGAAATTGACCAACTGTGGGAGAAAGCCCAACCGTATTTCGAAGCGGAATTCCGCCGGTACCAAGGTCCGGTGATGGGCGCGCTGCTGGAGGCCAACGGATATCTGCGGAATCCCACGAGCGGTTACATGGGCCGCACTTTCCAGGTGATCATGGACATTCTTGGACCCTCCAACCAGGTCCAGACGCGCAGCTACCGGGACGACTACTACATCGTGGTCACGCCTGCCGCCGAAATTCGGACCGCTGATATCCGCCACGCCTACTTCCACTATCTGCTCGACCCGCTTTTCATCAAGTACTCAGAGGTTGTGAACAAGAAGAAGAGCCTGGTCGATTTCGCGCTGGGCGCTCCGGTGCTCGACGAATCGTTCAAGAGCGACTTCCTGTTGCTGTCGACGGAGTGCCTGATCAAGGCGATTGAAAGCCGGTTGACGAAAGGCGATGAAAAGCGTAAGGAACTGGTGAAGCAGGATCTGGCCGAGGGGTACATTCTGACGCCGTACTTCGCCACAGCGCTGATTGCATATGAGAAGCAGGAGGCCGGTATGCGCGTCTACCTGCCCGATATGGTGGCGGCCATCGATCTCAGAAAGGAAAGCGACCGCCTCGATGGCGTCCAATTCACCAGCACCCGCCCGGAACGGAGCGCTCCAGCATTTCAACGCCCCGAGGCCCTAGCGCTCGATCCTGCCGAGCAGACGCTCGAAGCGGCGGAGAAACTTTACGGAGCACGCCAGCTCGATAAGGCCGCTGAGACCTATCGGAAAGTCCTGGAACAGACGACCAATCAATCGCTGCACGCGAGATCGTATTATGGATTAGCGCGAATCGCGGTGCTTCAGAAAGACCCCGAGTTGGGCGAAAAGCTTTTTCATAAGACACTGGAGTTGTCGCCAGATGCGCAGACCCACGGCTGGGCCGAAGTCTACCTGGGCCGTCTGGCGGATGTGACTGGAGATCGTGAACAGGCGACCCAGCACTATCAGTCCGCGCTGGCAGTGGAGGGGGTGTCTCCGGGCGCCCGTCAAGCCGCCGAGCAAGGACTGAAAAAACAGAAGTGAACCGCAGGCGCAAGCCAGCGGAAAATCAACGGACGGAGTTTTTTATGATGACTCGTTTCACACTGGGAACCATCGGCGCCCTAACCGTGGCCGCCGGGATCCTCCTTGCCCAAAACGCAGCGCCTCAACCCAAACCAAAATCTCAAAAAGAGGTTGACGCCGTGATGGCGATCTTCAATACACAGGATCCCGATGCGCGTGTGGCTGCCGTCGAAAACCTGTTAACTAAGTTCGCAGACACTGAATTCAAGGCGATCGCTCTACAGGTCGCGGCCGCGTCCGAGCAACAGAAGAACGATTACGAAAAGATGGTCGTCTATGCAGAGCGCACCTTGCAGGTGGACCCGAAGAACTATCCCTGTATGCTGATGCTGGCCGCGGGATTGGCCCAGCACACGCGTGAATTTGATCTTGATCGAGAAGAGAAGTTGTCCAAGGCTGAGAAGTACGCCAAAGACGCCATGGCGCTGGTACCAACCGCTCCCAAACCGCGGCCCGACGTGCCGGACGCTCAATGGGAGGCTGCGAAGAAGGATTACCTGTCCCAAGGTCACGAAGCTCTCGGAATGATCGCGCTGGTGCGAAAGAAGTACGATGTAGCACAGAGTGAATTGAAGACGGCCGTCGAGGGCGCGTCCACACCCGATCCGACCACGATGGTGCGTCTGGCCGGGGCCTATAACCAGGGTGGAAAACCGGACGAAGCACTGGCAGTGGTGGACAAAGTTCTGGCGATGCCCGACCTTCACCCCACCATCAAACAGGTGGCAGGCAACGAAAAGATGAACGCAATGAAGCTGAAGTCCGGACAGGCCAAACCGCCTTCCGCCTCGACGGCTCCCTCCGGCCCTGCGCAAGTTCCTATCAAACAGTAACTGCATCTCGATGAGTGCGGATCTGCAGGACCTGGAGCAAAAGCTTGGAAGCGCGTTCCATGATCGGGAACTGCTCGTCCGCGCTCTGACACACAAATCGCTTTCGTTTGAACGCAAGCCCGCCGACGATACCTTCGTCGATAACGAACAATTGGAATTTCTTGGCGACTCGATACTTGGTTTTGTGGTGAGCGAGAGCCTGATCCGCCGGTATCCCGATTACGCCGAGGGGCGCCTCTCGAAGCTGAAGGCTCACCTGGTAAGCGCGGCCCACTTGTACCGTGTGGCGCAGTCTCTGGAGCTCGGCCGCTTTCTTCAACTCGGGCGTGGCGAAGAGATGAGCGGTGGCCGTGAAAAGAGGGCGCTCCTGGCTAACGCACTCGAGGCCGTGATCGCAGCTATTTATCTGGATGCGGGGCTCGATGCCGCAAGGGAATTTATCGTCTCGCGCCTCGTTGAACCGTCCGGTCTTCCCGAGCGCGGCATGGATGACGAGATCAACGACTACAAGACTGCGTTGCAGGAGCGAACGCAAGCGCTCGGCTTGGCCATGCCACGATATCTGATCGCTAAGGAAAACGGACCGGATCACGCGAAGACGTTCGTGGTGGAAGTTCGGGTGGGTTCCAGCGTGGCGAGCCGCGGAGAAGGTCCATCAAAGAAATCGGCAGGTCAGATGGCGGCTAAGGCCGTGCTGGAGCTGTTGGCTTCTGAGGCTCCGATAACAGCCCGAGTTCGTTCATAATCAAAATGTCGACACGCCGGTTTCTGGCGCGTCCCTCGTCCGTTTCGTTCGAATCGATCGGCTTGGTTTCCGCATAGCCGGAAATCGCCATCTGGTCAGTCGGCACGCCAAATTGGGAGAACAAATTGAGCATGGTGATGCTTCGGGCGGCCGACAAATCCCAATTGCTGGCAAAACGAGCATTGTGGATCGGCACCGCATCCGTGTGCCCTTCCAACCGCACGGGGTTGGGCAGCTTCTTGATGACTGCGGCTACCTTTTCAAGACTGGGATAACGTTCCGGGGGTATGGTTTCTTCGCCCGATGGGAAAAACGCGGCTTGTTTCAGACTCACCACCAGACCGCGCGGTTGCATGCTGATCTGAATCCTTCCGGCCGCGATGTCCACTTTAAGCTCCTCATTCAGCCGTTTCAGCGAAGGCAGCAGTTCCACCATCTTGTCCTTGCTCGCGGATGGCGGGACGACGATTTTCGTGCCTCCGGGCCCTTTCATCTGCGCGCTTCCCCTGCCCTGATCGTCGACGGTCCCGCCGAGGATCGCCGCCTTGGCCGAGGCGAAGTAGCCTTCCTCGAATGCCTGCTTTAAGGCGGCTGAGACTTGTTTTGCTTTCCCTTTGTCGGCCTGGCTCGCCGCGAACATGACTACGAAAAACGCAAACAAGAGGGTAATGAAATCGGCGTAAGAAACCATCCACCGCTCATGGTTCTCGTGCACTAGATGTTTCCGCCCGCGACGCACTGAGAGCTAGTCCCCCGCCCCGAACGCGGGAACCTTCTCTTCGCCCGAGGCCCCTTGTTTGCCGTTGCCTGGTTCCTGGCAATAAGCACCCAACTTGGCGCGAATCAGCTTCGGATTCACGCCTTCCACAATCCCCACGACGCCGTCCAGCGTCATTTCTTTCAACTCGGTCTCGCGGTGTGCGCGCGCCTTGATTTTTCCCGCCGCCGGGAGAAACAGAATATTAGCCGAAGCCACGCCGTATACGGTCGCTACGAATGCGACGGCTATCCCGCGCCCCACATCTTCGATATTCTCCAGATGCTTCATCACCTGGATCAGCCCCATAACGGCGCCGATAATTCCGATAGTAGGCGCGTATCCTCCGGCAGTCTCGAATACTTTCGCGTCCTTCTCAGCACGGCGCTCGGCGAGTTCAATGTCCAACTCCATCATGCTGCGCAACTCGTGCAGGTCCGTCCCGTCAACAGCCAGACTCAGAGCTTTCTTAAGAAACAGGTCGTCTTCCTGGTCGGCCGCAGTCTCGAGTGACACCAACCCGCTCCGGCGTGCCTTTTGCGCATAGGCGATCATTTTCTCCAGCAGATCGTCAGGCGCCAGTTCCGGCTCGAAGAGAACAGATCCAAGGCGCCGCCCGGCCCCTTGGAGATTGCGCATAGGCGTAGTGACGAGTACCGCGCCCAAGGTCCCGCTCAGCACGATGATACCGGCCGTGAATTGCCCTATATCCTTGATCGTGCCGCCTTCAAGCAGCAACCCGCCAATCATTCCGGCAAGGGCGAGCACAATCCCGCCGACCGTTGCCAGATCCAACTTGCTAGATGTCTTCTTATTTTCGGCCATTCCCGTAGCTTTCTTATCGTCCGTACTTGAGAATGCAAGAACGGCGGACAAGAGTTGCGGGATCTTATAGTTTCAGGACCTTGATGTTGCCGTTTGAAGTTCCGAGCTCGATCATCGGCCCGCCCGCACCGATCTTACCGTCCAGGCGATTCTTCGACAACGATCCGTTCACCGTCACGTTGAAGTCGGTGGTAATCGACGAATTCGAGGTGTGCGCATCCAGCCGGGCGTTCACCGCCGCGGGCAGGTGGAGCGAAATGGAGCCATTCGAGGTTGTACAACGGATGTTGTTGTCCCGCAGCGCGACCATATCCAGATCGATCGAGCCGTTCGATGTGTCCAGTTTGATCTGCTTTTGGGGTTCAGGGTCGGAGAGCCGGATGTGAATTCCTCCATTCGAGGTTCTTGCTTCGAGCGCGCCGTGCATGTCGTCGACCCGCACCGCGCCATTCGAGGTCCGAACCGTGGCGCCGCCCGATTGTCCGTTGATTTCGATGGTTCCGTTGCTTGTCTCGGCATCCAGCGTCCCTGTCTGGCGGCTGACGCGCACGGTTCCGTTGGAAGTGCGCAGCCTGACAGGACCCTCGATGGATTCGATGCGGATGGTCGCGTTGGAAGTAGTGACGCGATCGATGGCGACCTTCCGCGGTACCCGAATAATGTACCTCGCACCCATGTTGCCGTGGCTGTACCCGGAGGGCGGCACGGTGCGGATGGTGATCGAATCGGGCGTTGACACGATGTCGATCTTGAGATCCTTCAGGGCGGATTCCGAGTTCGCGTACTTGGTCCCGGTGACATCTACGGTATCCTTTTCCCAGCCGGTGATTTCCACCGACCCGTTTCTCGACTCCACCATCACCGCACCACCCGTTTTCAACGGAAAGGTGTTGTGGAAGTCCTCTTTGAACCTCGCGGTCTCGCCCCAGTCGAAGTCATCGCATCCGACGAGGAGAAGACCAGCCATCGCAATCAAAACTTGTTTCACCACACTGCACCTCTTCATTTCCCAATACGCAGCCTATCGTATAAAGTTCCTGAAAACGAGACTGCTCCCATCGTCTGGCGAGGGGTATTGACTTTTTTCGCGGGATCGAGCATACTTCCATCGATAGACGATGGGTCGAAACGACAACACTCCAGATCTACTCCCAGGGACGCTCGATTTCCTAATACTGAGGGTTCTGGTGCTGTCCTCCATGCATGGTTACGGAATCGCGCAACGTCTGAAACAGGTTTCCGGCGATGTTCTTCAGGTTGGCGAGAGTTCTCTTTATCCCGCGCTTCAGCGACTGCTGCTGAACGGGTGGGTGAAAGCCGAATGGGGAGCGTCGGAGAACAACCGCCGGGCGCGCTACTACACGTTGACCGCTGCCGGGCGCCAACGGCTGGCGGAGGAGCGCGAAGAGTTCGGCCGGCTGATCGGCGCCATCCAAAAAGTCCTCGAGATGGCCTAAATATGAACACCGAATGGCTTCGCCCCTGGCGGCGAATCGTTTTCCGATGGCGGCGCGCCGAACTGGAACGCGAACTGTCGGAAGAGCTCGATTTTCATCTTTCGTTAAAGCAGAACGAGAACGGCGATGGCGGTCTGATTTCCAAACAGATGGGCAATATAACTCTTGCGAAAGAAGAGAGCCGCGATATGTGGAGTTTCCTGGCAATGGAACGGCTATGGCAGGACGTCCGTTATGCACTGCGGGTGTTCAGAAGGAATCCAGGCTTCACAGCGGTTGCGGCGCTTTCACTTGCTCTCGGAATCGGCGGGAATGCCGCGGTGTTCAGCCTGGTGAATACGCTCCTGATTCGGCCTCTGCCGTATTTCGAACCCCACCGGCTCGTTCGCATCACGGAGGTTTATCCGAAAGCGGCGTTTGTCGAGTTCCGGCAGCGGAGCCGAACCATGGATCTTGCGTCAGTGAGTTCCGGTTCCGAGTTTAACCTCACTGGCGAAGGCGAAGCCGTCCGTCTCTTTGGAAGTGCAACGTCGGTAAATCTATTTTCCGTGCTCGGGGTTCAGCCGGAGCGCGGACGTGGTTTTGAAGCCGGAGAGGACCGGCCCGGACGCGACGCCGTAGTCATTCTGAGCCAATCGCTGTGGAAGAACAAATTCGGCGGCGATCCGCAAATTCTCGGCCGCTCGATTTCGCTCAACGGGACCGACCGGCGAGTGGTCGGCGTGATGCCACCAGGATTCAGCTATCCTTCCGCGCGAGTGCAGATCTGGATTCCGGCCCGTCTCGATCCTTCCCGGTTTATGGACGATTATTGGGGCGGCGAGTTTACTCCGTTGGTCGGCAGGCTACGCCCCGGCGCAACCGAGGCACAGGCGCGCAGCGAGATTCCCTCCATCGTTGCCGAGATCCGAAGGATGTTTCCCTTCCCTATGGCGCGCGATCTCTATTCGAACGCTACGGCAATTCCACTGCAGCAGGATGTGATCGGCAACGTTCGGACCACGTTGTTGATCTTGCTTTCTTCGGTCGGCATCGTTTTACTGATCGCGTGTGCCAATGTTGCGAGCCTTCTGCTGTCTCGGGCCACGGTGCGCCGCAAAGAGATCGCTCTGCGGGCGGCGCTGGGAGCAGGGCGCGCGAGGATTTTGCGCCAGTTGCTGACCGAGAGCGTCCTGTTATCTCTGATCGGTGGCGGACTTGGCATTCTTCTTGGCACATTCGCCCTCTCGGTATTCCAGTCCGCGCTCCCCCGGAACCTGCCGGGATTAGCCGAGGTGAAGATCGACCTGAACGTCCTGGCATTCGCCGCAGGTTTGGCGGTGGCGACGGGCGTGCTGTTTGGCGCCGCTCCGGCACTGATTTGCGCGCAGGTGGATCTGACGGAATCGATCAAGTCGTGCGGACAGCGTTCCAACGGATCCACGTGGACGCACCTCAGGAGCTGGCTGATCGCCGGCGAACTCGCGCTCACGATGGTGCTCGTGGTGACGGCGGGACTTCTTGGCAAGACGCTCTTCGTTCTGTCTCAAGTGAATCCGGGGTTTCAACCGGAGCACATATTGACGATCCGAATCACTCCGAACCAGTCGCTGTGTAAGCAACAGGCGACCTGCGTTGCGCTTTATACCGAATTGGTGAGACGTGCGCGCGGCATCTCAGGCGTTTCGGAAGCGGCGATGGCGAATACGATTCCCATGGACGGCAAATTTGGATTGGAAATTGTTCCCGTCGATGTCGAAGGACATACTTTGGATTTCCCCACTCCGGTGTTCCTGGGTGGCGCCATCACGCCCGGCTACCTTCAGATGATGCACATTCCATTGCTGGAGGGAAGAGGGTTGGCTGAGACCGATGGACCGAACTCCGCGGGTGTCGTGTTAGTGACCGCTTCGACCGCCAAACGATACTGGCCAGGAGAAAATGCGATCGGCAAGCACATTAAGCCGGCTTGGGACAAGAACTGGAGAACGGTGGTCGGCGTGGTCGGCGATGTACGCCACTATAATTTGACCGGCAATACACCGGACTGGATTCGCGGCGCCATTTACATGCCATACTCTCAGTCCGTGCAGATCGATCGGCAACTGCCCGCGGCGATGAACCTTCTGGTGAAAACGTCGGCGGCGGATCCGGAAAGGATTGGAAACGAAATTCGACGGCTGGCGGTCGAGCAGAGTCCCAATGTTCCAATTAGCGAGGTCGAAACAATGCAGTCGATCGTTTCTGCTTCCATCGCTGGCCGCCGTTCGACAACGGGGTTGTTCATCAGCTTTGCGATAGCGGCGCTTCTGCTTGCCGCCGTCGGAGTCTATGGTCTGATTTCTTATTCGGTGTCTCAACGGACTTACGAGATTGGCGTGCGCATGGCAATCGGGGCGACCAAGAGCAATGTGGTGGGGCTGATTTTAGCTCAGGGCCTAAAGGTGGCGGTGATGGGAATCGCGGCAGGGACGATGGCGGCGTTTGCATCGACCCGATTCCTGTCGAGCCTTTTGTACGGCGTGGGCGCTACCGATCCGTTTACGTTCGCCGCGGTGAGCGCGCTTTTGCTGGGAATCAGCGCTGCCGCTTGCTGCGTTCCCGCGTGGCGAGCCTCGCAGATCAATCCGACGACGTCGTTGCGGTTGGAATGAAGGCCCTTACTCGCCCGCAGCGGAAAGCACGCTGGCTTCCAGGGATGGTGAAATAAAAAACCGCGCTTTGCTTCGGAGCGATTCAATTTCCGGCCTGAGTGCTTGGATCGTCCCCTTTCGCTTCGCGCGCAACAAAACCCCGAGAACACCCGACACAGAGAGTCCGGCCTGGGCGGTGTACTGGCGACGTTCCTACTCGTCGATGAGAACCAGATTAGCCTTGAGATCGACAGCTAGAGCGATCGCTTCGGCCTCTCCTGGATGGATGTGAAGCAGCAGCGTGCTCAAAAAAGGTCGACTGGCTGGCGGCAGTGCTGACTATCCAGCCTTCGTTGAGGGGTGCCTGAATCGGAGCAACGGCAACCGCGTCGGGGTGGTTCTCCAACTCCTGGGCGACGGCAGTGGGAATCCATATCTCCCAGAATTGCGATTTTAAGACATCGAGGCGACCAATAGAGGCGAGCTTGGCAATCGGCGACGTGTCACTGACCGCGCGCACAGTCCAAATCTTGGGCTAGTTCATCGCTGCTGTAGTAGCGGGGGATCTCGCGGCGGGTAAGAAGATCGGCGAAGGAAAACCGGGAGACGCCTGCGAGTTCGCTGGCCTTTCCGAAAGGAAGAATGCCCTGGGAATAGAGTGCAATCGCAAGCTCAGTCCGCAGGCGGGACTCGATCTCCGGCGTGGGAAGCCGGAGGCTGCTTGCAGTGGATTCGGGTATGTCGAGATGAATAGTCATGAGTGGCAGTCTAGGGCAACGACCTCTATCCCTTTCACGGTACCGTGAAGCCCTATAGGTATCAACGATCCTGAATGGGCGTCACAGTCATGTACTGATCTAATCGGAGAGCGAAAGCTGGTCATCGGGCTGCGGCGGAGCCGGTTCGAGTTGGCTTTTGTTCAGCCCATAACGTTTGCGGATGGTAGCGACACGCATCTCGATCAGCTGCACGAAGTCCGCTTTCAGGCAAGCGTTCTCGCGGAGCGGGCAGCGTCGACGCTCCGATCGATGAGGCTGCCGATGAGGAACAGGTCCGTCGCATGTTGGGTTTCGAGTCTCGCTGGGATGTGCATGCATTTCTAAAGCAGCACAGTGTGTTTTTTGAACTACTCGATGCAGGATCTTGAAGAAGATCTCGCCAAGCCCATCGGCCGCCCCTAATGATCGTCGTAGCGGGATGCGACTCCGCTGAGATATCTGATCGAAATGAATTGCTCGGTCATCCTTCCGGCACTGTTCGGTCGGGTCCTGATTCCTGTCGCCGTGAGGCAAGAACTTCAACAAACTCGGACACCAGAAGTCGTCAGGGTTCGGATGTCCGCCCCACCGTCGTGGCTTGAGGTCCGCGCTGCTAGCCGAGTCTCGGATGAATTCCTGGCCCACCTCGGCGCCGGAGAGCGCGAAGCTATCCTTTTGGCACATGAGGTCAGTGCCGATTGGCTGATTCTGGATGATTACGAAGGCCGCCAAGCAGCCGCGCGCCGTCATCTTCCGGTGCTCGGTACGCTTCGGGTCTTGGACGAAGCACCGGCTCGGGGCCTGATTAAGCTTGCGGAGATTGTTGCCAGTCTCCAGCAAACCACTTTCTATCTATCTCCAAAACTCGCGGAATGGCTGCTGGATCGGGATTCGAAGCGACCACGATTGCAATGAATATACGACTAAACCAAATTAGTGAAGAACTGTTGGAGCGGGAATAGTTTGGCTCTCCCGTGGAGGTGCTCGGGCGCGCGAGAAGTTCTTGGGGATGAAGAGGCTGATCGACCCCGCATCTATTCTGCCTATTCTCGTGCGCAAGTTGCGGAATCAGATAGAGCGATCGCTTCCGCCTCTCCTGGGTGAATGTGAAGCAGCAGCGTGCTCAAAAAAGGCGACTGGCTGGCGGCAGTGCTGACTGTCCAGCCTTCATTGAGGGCTGCCTGAATCGCAGCGACGGCAACCGCGTGGGGTGATACTCCAGCTCCCGGGCGACGGCAGCGGCAATCCGCCCTTGAACGGTCTCGCTCCCGCGCGAGCACTTTACCAGGGATCACTGCTGCCGCTTGCTGCGTTCCCGCGTGGCGAGCCGTGCAGATCAATCCAACGACGCCGTTACGATTGGAATGAATTGAGAGGCAGGCCCACTGCGGCGTCGCTTCCGCAGCAGTGGGCCGTGATCCCTTAATGGGGCTTCAGCACAATCTTTATGCAATCGTCCTGTTTGTTCAAAAACATCGCGTACCCTTCAGGTGCGTCGTCCAGGGCCATTTTGTGTGTGATGACGAAGCTTGGATCGATTTCACCTTTCTGAATCCGTTCCAACAACGGATTGAGATATCGGTGCACGTGACACTGCCCGGTTCTGATAGTTAACGAACGGTTCATGACCGAACCCATCGGAAACTTATCGATGAATCCGCCGTATACGCCAATCACCGATACGATGCCTCCGTTTCTGCAAGCCATGATCGCCTGACGCAGGGCGATAGGCCTGTCCGTCTCGAGCATCATCGCCTGTTTTGCACGGTCGTAGGTACCGGCGAATCCCGGTGCGTGAGCTTCCATCCCTACTGCGTCGATGCAGGCGTCGGGTCCGCGTCCCCCCGTCATGTCTTTGAGAGCTTCGTAAATATCAACCTCCTCATAGTCGAGAGTTTCCGCTCCCACTTTCTGCCGCGCCATTCGCAGCCGTTCCGGAAAACGATCTATGCCGATGACCCGCTCCGCTCCCAACAAGTATGCGCTTTTCATGGCGAACTGACCAACCGGGCCACAACCCCAAACCGCGATTGTGTCGCCCTGCTTGATATTGCACATGTCGGCTCCCATATAGCCTGTGGGGAAGATGTCGGATAGAAAGAGCACCTGGTCGTCCGTCAGGTTCTCAGGTATCTTGATGGGACCGACGTCCGCGAACGGTACGCGCGCATATTCGGCCTGCCCTCCGGCATACCCGCCTAGCATGTGTGAATAGCCAAAAATACCCGCGGGTGAATGGCCCCACATCTTCTCTGCAATCCATCCGTTGGGATTTGTGTTCTCACATACCGAGAACAACTGATTCTGACAAGAGAAACAGCTACCGCACGCGATGGGAAATGGAACTACGACTCTGTCTCCTTTCTTTAGATTTTTGACGCTTTTACCTGTCTCGACTACTTCTCCCATGAATTCATGACCGAGAATATCGCCACTCTCCATCGTGGGAATAAAGCCGTTATATATGTGAAGGTCGGAACCACAGATTGCCGTGGACGTAATCTTCACGATGGCATCTTGCTGGTTCAGGATTATAGGGTCGGGAACTCGCTCTACGCGTAAATCTTTCGCGCCCATCCAACAGTTCGCTTTCATGGCTACCTCCTTTATTGTTCCGCCGGCTCACGCCAAGCCCGGCCGCGCCGCGTGCATGCCGGAATGAATACTCGCGTCGGACTCGACCACCTCACCCGTCTCCATGATCTGCTTGAGCCTGCGCAGATCGTGCTCGACGGCTTGACCCGGATCCGCTCCGAAGAGTTTGCCGATCTGAGCGCCTAGGGCGCCGCCCGGCGGCGTATACTTCAGCTCAACGCGCACGAAAGTGCCTCGGCCTCCAGGCGCGCGTTCAAAGCGGACCGATCCTGAATTTTCCAGATCGGAACGCTCAAGAGAGCGCCACACAATAGCAGCGTTGGGGCGATCGTCAAGGATTTCAGCGTCCCATTCGAAGGTTTTGCCACCCGGCGCGATCGCTTTCCAGTGTGACTTCTTATCTCCAAGAACTTCCACGGAATCAAGGTATTTCATGAACCGCGGCAAATTCTCAAAGTTGTGCCAAAACCGGTAAACGTCTTCGGGCGAACGATTAATGTTCACGTTTTTTTTCACGTGAATATGAAAGTTGCTCGACCTTGCCGAACCGGGATGTCTACTGATTTTTTGGGCGCATACCAGATCGAGGGCCGTTACTCCAAGTACAGCCGCCGATACCGTAGCTAGCCGCGCCGGCTTTACGCTGTCCGATTTAAAGGCCGAAGCGAGTGAAACCAGGTCCAGCATGTCGCCCGCTACTCGTCCCCACACCCAGCTAGCCGGGCGGCGCTGCGAAAGAATGCCTACGCCGGCGGCAATCTCCCGTAGTCCATAAGTCCGAAGTACCGTGTGCGTGCGTTCACCATCATGGACTCCGATTAGCTTAGCCATTTGCTTTGGGGCTGCAACTTCAGCCAGTCCAAGTCCGATGCTGAACCACCCCAACGCGCTGGCTAGTTTTTCCTCGGTTCCACCATGAGTGGATCCATTGTGCTTACCCATTGCATTCACCTCCTTAGTTCATAGGGTTGGCCCCGTCAGACGATCGAAGATGGGTTCAAGGCCTAACGGGACTGTTCAGATAGGTGAGAGCGGCCGAGGTCCGCCAGCTAAGAGATGTAGTCGCAAGGATAAAGAAGTTCGCCGGTGAATATCTTAGGTTTTCCGCTCTTAACTATCTGTCGGCCATGTGACGCTGCTTACAGAACTCCGTTTCCCATTTTTGTCATCGCGATCAAAAAGAATTAGCCGGATCGGCTCTCCCCTAAATTGTCTGTTTGGTCATAGAGCAAGAGCTGCTCATCAGGCTGTGGTGGCGTCGGTTCCAGTTGCCTTTTATCCAGCCCATAACGTTTGCGAATGGTAGCTACGCGCGCCTCGATCATCTGCACGTAATCTCCCTTCAGATATGCATTCTTACCGTAGCGGGCCGCATAGCGTTCCACCAGATTGGGGAATCGCTCTTTCAGAAAAGGAAAGAAAACCCGCCGGGAGCATGGCTTTAAGAAAAGCAATCCACCGTGGAAGGATCTTGCGCCCGCGCGAGCCGCTGCTTTGGCGACCGCATCGAGATTCGCTTCCGAATCCGTAATCATCGGGATCACCGGATTCGCATTAACGCCCACCCTAATCCCGGCGCGGGCGAGCTTCTGGACAGCCCGAACCCGCAGATCGGGCCGCGGAGCCATCGGTTCCAGAGCGCGCGCCAACGCCACGTCTGTGGTCGTGATAGTGATCGTAACGTGAAGCGCATTCGACGCGGCGATCTGTTGAAACAGATCGATATCGCGCACAATCAGGTCCGACTTGCTGATGAGATAGATCCGCCGCCCCCGGTCTTTGGCGAAGACCGTGAGCATTTTGCGAGTCAGTTCGAAACGGCGCTCGGCCGGTTGATACGGATCGGTGGCAGTGCCAACGGCGATCGACTCGTGGCGGTCCAGCCGGCGCAACTCCGTGGCGAACGACGGAGCATTCCATTGCTTGGCGTAGATCTCCGTCTCAAAATCGTCGATGCCCCGGCGCTCCATAAATTCGTGAGTGTACCTCGCATAGCAGTACTTACACCCGAATTCGCAGCCTCGGTAAGGATTGATGGTCCAGACAAACGGCACCCCTCTCAGTGAGACGCAACGATTGATCCAATTCCGTGTGGGCAGTTCGTGATATTCGACCTGACGCTTGGATTCGAGAATGCGGCCTTCGGCCGCGAGTTTCGCGATACCGACAAGACGGGGTTCGGGCTGATCGTCGAAGGGGAACAGCATGGAGGACTCCTCCAGCTATCTTCGCCTTTTATTCGCCTCTTGTAAAGCGGCCTGCTGTCACGCCGGCTAGTGCTTGGCTGGAACGGGAGGAGGAGTCGCGCCAGCGGGCGGCCGCATCAATGTGAGGATTTCCGTTTTGTGCGTGGCGAAGAAATCGAGCTGCTGTTTAGACGCTGTGCCCATCTGCTCCGACAACAACTTCATCCCGGCTTCCGAGTCGGCATTCTTCGGCATCTGCGAGATCACCGCTGCGCGAACCAGGACCATGTTTGTGTAAACGTAGTCCTTTGCTGAAATTCCCGCCTTCTTCAGAATGGCGGCGACTTCCGGCTTGTTTTCCAGAAACTTTACCTTCCCGTCGAGGCTCGGCTGCGCAACCATGTCGGCGGGCAGACTCGGGATCTTCTTTTTCAACTCCGTAAGATTAGTGGAAGCTTCCACCACGCGGTGGAGATTGTCCATGGTGAGCGCGTAATTGGCCAGTGGCGCGTAGTCCTTCGCCGCGACCATCTGTTGCTGCGCCGCAACCGTGCTGCCAAAAACGAACAAAGCGAAAGCGACGGGCATGGCCGCGCGAAACACATTCTTGGAAAAACGTTTCATTGGATGCCTCATATTTTACCGCAGAACAAGTCCCGTGAAGCGTTTCAGGCACCTCATGCAACAAGCCACAAACGGTTCGATTCCGTGGCGGGCCAGACCACGATGAAACCACGCATCGGCTTTCCATTTGCGCTCCGTCTATTTTTCGCGCAGGTTTGGTAGATATGACGGTGGAACTCAAACCTTAACAGGAGCGGATGATTCAGGAACACCTTCCCAGGGGCCAATTCAAATCCCTTGCTCGAATGATCGAGTTTCGGTCAAAATTCGGTCAAGTTGTCGTCAATGACTCGACAGTTGGATTCCTGGCGGTAGAGCTCCCGCATTACGTCGAGATCCGGATACTCGGTCCGGCGCACTTGAATATTCACGGCGTCCGCATGAAGGTTTGGAGTTAATTCAGTATCGGAAACTCACCGGCCGTCGTGGTCCGCTTCAACTGCCCGCAGGCGGCATAAATATCAAGTCCACGAGGCTTTCGCAGGAAGCACGGCACCGTACGGCGCACAATGCTCTGAAACGCCTCCACGTGCTCCGGATCGGGCGTTTGAAACGGGATACCGGGTCCTGGGTTCAGCGCGATCACATTCACTTTGCAGTTGATATTGGCCACCAGTCTAGCCACCCGCCGCGCGTCGGCTTCCGTATCGTTCACTCCTTTCAGCAGCACATATTCGAACGTCAGCTTTTCCCAGGGCCGCAGAGGATAAGCGCGGCAGGCGGCCATCAAATCCTTCAGGTGATACTTGCGCGTGATCGGCATCAGTTCACGTCGCTGCTCTTCCGTCGATGCATTCAGTGAAATTGCCAGCTTCGGGCGGAGCGGCTCTTTCGCAAACTCGGCGATCTTCGGAATGATGCCCGACGTGGACACGGTAATCCGCCGCGGCGACATACCCACTCCATTTGGATCGAGAAGAATTCGCGAGGCTTTCAAAACGTTCTCGAGATTCAGTAGTGGCTCGCCCATGCCCATCATTACCACGTTCAGCCGGGCATCCTGCGGAGAAAGTCCGTGGGCCGAAGCGACGTGAAGCACTTGGCCGATAATTTCGCCCGCGGTCAGGCTTCGCTCCAGACCCATCAGCGCCGTGAGGCAGAATTTGCAATCGACCGGGCAGCCGACCTGCGTGGAAATGCAGACAGTGCTGCGGTCCTGCTCCGGCATAAGAACGGTTTCCACAGTACGGCCATCCCGCAGCCGAAGGAGATACCGCCGGGTGCCATCCGCGGAATCGAAATAGTTCTCGGCCTCCGGTAAGCCCAGCTCGATTTGCGCCAATTCCCCGCGGAGTTCCTTTGGCAGGTTCGACGCATCCGCCAAGCCCTTTATCTTCTGCTTATAGAGCGCGCTGTAGATCTGGCGGGCGCGGAAAGCAGGCTGGGAAGCGCCCAGAAGTGCTTGTATTTCAGCAATTTCCATTCCAACTAGCGTCGTTGGGGGTGCTTGAGGCATCAATAGTAGTGTAACGCGGTACACTGAAAGGTAATCCCCACTAAATCTGTGTCCACTATTAGAGATATTGAGGCAACGAGCTTGCCAAACGGAATCCGAGTGGTTTCCGAGTGTGTCCCCCATGTGCGGTCGGTCAGCGTAGGTCTTTGGATCGGTACCGGAGCGCGCCATGAGACCCCCAAACAGAGCGGAATTTCGCATTTCATCGAGCACATGGTGTTCAAAGGCACCGCCAATCGCTCCGCCGAACAGATCGCGCGCGAGGTAGACTCCTGCGGCGGCAATTTGGATGCGTACACCAGCAAGGAACTGGTCAGCTACAACTCAAAGGTGCTGGATGAGCACCTGCCGCGAGCATTCGATGTGCTGGCCGATCTGGTGCTGAACCCGCAGTTCCGAGAGGAAGACATCGAGAAGGAAAAAGGCGTCATCCTCGAAGAACTGAAGATGGAGACGGACAATCCGGAATATCTTGTCCACGAAACTTTCTGCAGGAACTTCTGGCGCAACCATTCGCTCGGCCGCTCGATTATCGGAACGAAAGCGACCATCAAAGGCTTCAATCAGGATGCGGTGCGTGGATATTACTCCAGTGTCTATGAACCGGCAAATATTCTGATCACGGCGGCGGGGCACCTGGAACACAAGGCAATTGTGGACCTGGCATCGCACTACTTCGCGGGTCTCACCAGGAGTGCGATTCGCAAACCGGAACCAACACCGGTGACAAATTCGCCGCTGGTGCTGAAGAATAAGCGGATGGAACAAGTCCACGTATGCATGGGCGTTCCGGCCTATCCCATCGCGGACGAACGGCGCTATGTCTCTTATCTGCTGAACACCATTCTCGGCGGCGGAATGAGCTCGCGGCTCTTTCAAAATATCCGCGAGAAGAACGGCCTTGCGTATGCGGTGTTCTCGGAACTCAATCTTTACCGCGACACCGGTTGTCTCGCGCTGTACGCGGGAACGTCGATCGACAACGCACGGCGGGTAATCGACATGACGATCGAAGAATGCCGGCGCATTCGTACCGAGACAGTTCCCGACGAAGAACTGCGCCGCGCCAAGGATCATCTCAAGGGATCGCTGGCACTGAGCCTCGAATCCACCTCGAGCCGCATGTCGAACCTGGCGCGGCAGGAGTTGTTTTTCGGCAAGTTCATCAGCGTCGACGAAATGATGGAATGTGTGGAAGCGGTCACGGCGGAAGAGCTTCTGGCGATGGCCGGCGATTTGTTTACTGGCCGTCAAATGGGCCTCACAGTCCTTGGCAAACTGAACGGTCTCACTGTTCTTCCCGAAGATCTGGTTTGCTAACCTGAACTCTACTTAGATGCAAAGACTGCTGCGGTGCATTTCGGCTGTGTTGCTGGCCTGTAGCGCCGCGTGGGCGATCGATCTCACCGCCCTCAAACCCCAGGGGTACGTCAACGATTTCGCCAACGTTATTGATGCATCGTCGCGGGCCGAGATCGAAGGATATTGCGCGCAGGTTGAGAAGGCCACTGGCGCACAGATGACCATTGTCACCGTTCCTACGCTCGACGGCGAACCGATTGAGGACGTGGCCAATGACCTGTTCCGCAGATGGGGCATCGGCAAAAAAGGAACAGACGAGGGGCTGCTGCTGTTACTCGCGGTCAATGACCGCCGCAGCCGTCTGGAAGTTGGACGCGGCCTCGAGCCGATCATTACGGATGCGACCAGCGGAACCATGCTGCGTGCGATGCGTCCTTCTCTGCGGGCCAGCAAATACGGCGAAGCTCTCTACACGGCGGCGAATGTTCTAGGCAGCAGGATCGCGCAAGCCAAAGGCGTTACTATCGCCACCGCCCAGTACCAGCCACGGCGGCCGAGCCAGGCGCCAACGGAAATTCCAGGAGCCGTTCTAGGCGGGCTGGCCTTGCTGCTAGTTCTCTTCCTGATGAGCCGCCGTGGTGGTGGCGGCGGTGGTTTTCTGGCTGGAATGTTGCTGGGCAATATTCTCGGTGGCGGAGGGCGTGGCTATCGCGGCGGCGGAGGAGGTTTCGGCGGCTACGACAGCGGTGGCGGAGGCGGTGGTGGCGGGGGATTCGGTGGTTTTGGCGGCGGCGATTCGGGCGGCGGCGGCGCTTCTAGCGACTGGTAGGATTGAACACGATGGAGCGAATTCTCACCGAGTTAGTGGAGAAACTGAAGAAGGCGCACGGAAACCGCCTCGTGTCGGTTATTCTGTATGGCTCGGCCGCGGGCGCCGCCGAGAAGGATCGCTTCTCCGATTACAACGTGCTGTGTGTGCTGACCGACGTCACTTCGGATGACCTGGCTGCGTCGGAGCCGATTTTCCGATGGTGGCGCGACAAGAAAAATCCGTCTCCCCTGCTGTTGAGTGAGAGCGAAGTGCGGACCTCCACCGATTGCTTCGCCATCGAGTTTCACGACATGAAGGAACGCAACCAGATCCTTTACGGGCGAGACGTGCTCGAAGGGCTGGAAATCGATTACTCGTTCTACCGCGCACAGGTGGAGCACGAGCTTCGCGCGAAGCTGCTGCGCCTGAGGCAGAAGGCGGGTGGAATGCTCTCGGATCGCGATCTGCTGCTGCGGCTGATGGCCGATTCCGTCTCCACATTCTGCGTTCTGATGCGGCATGCGCTGCTTCTGGCCGGTGAGACTCAACCCCAATTTGAAAAGCGCGCGGTGGTCGCAGCGGCCCGTGACAAATTTGGAATCGACGACGGTCCTTTTCTTGCCTTGCTCGATGTGCGCGAGGAGAAGGTGAAGGAACGCGATCTCCAACCGGCGGCGTTATTCCGCGAATATCTGAAGCAAGTTTACGCAGTGGTCGATGCAGTCGACCAAATGCAAAAATGAGGACAACATGAAGATAGGGCTAATTATCATTGGCGTTTTGGTGTTGATGGGTCTGTTGTTTGGTGGGAAGCTGATGGGCACGCGCAACGAGCTGGTGACACAGCGCGAGGCGATCAAAGGCGCATGGGCGGACGTGGATAACAACCTGCAACGGCGCGCGGACCTGATTCCGAATCTGGTGGAAACCGTGAAGGGTTATGCCAAAGAGGAAACAACCGTATTCACCAACATCGCGAATGCGCGTTCGGCGCTGATCGGCGCACGAACTCCGGCCGAGAAGATTCAGGCCAACAGTCAAGTGGACAGTGCACTGAGCCGCTTGCTGGTGATTGCCGAAAATTATCCACAGTTGAAAGCGAACGAAAACTTTTTGCGCTTGCAGGATGAACTGACCGGAACCGAGAATCGCATCGCCATCTCGCGGCGCAGATATAATGAGACGGTTCAGAAGTACAACACGAGCATCGAGCTGTTCCCGAACAACATTGCAGCGTCGCTTTTTGGATTCCAGCGCGAGGACGCGTACTTCAAAACGGACCCGGCGGCGCGAACAGTACCGAAGGTTACTTTCTAATTCAAAATGAGCACTGAAACATTTCGTAATTACATCAACGGCGAATGGGTATCGGGCGATACTTTCGAGAACCGGAACCCCGCCAACACCGACGAAGTGGTCGGTCTTTTCGTGAAAGGCAAAGCGGCAGACGTGGACGCGGCAGCAGCAGCGGCCCAAGCCGCGTTTGCAGGTTGGGCTGGACTTCCCGGGCCCGCGCGTGGAAATTATCTGTTTAAAGTCGCCGACATTCTGGACCGCAAGTTCGATCAGGTAGCGGCCGACATGACGCGCGAAGAAGGCAAGACGCTGCCCGAAGCCAAGGGCGAAGTCCGGCGCTCGATCAACATCTTCCGCTACTTCGCGGGAGAAGGATCGCGCATGCCGGGTTTCCTCGTCCCGTCCGAGCGCGACCGCGTCCACATGTTCGCACTTCGCAAAGCCGTCGGCGTAGTGGGCCTGGTGACGCCATGGAATTTTCCCAGCGCGATTCCAGCCTGGAAGCTCGCGCCCGCTTTGATTTGCGGCAACACGGTGTTGCTCAAACCTGCCTCAGTGGCCCCTTTGAGTGCATGGCGGATTGTGGAAGCGTGCCACGAAGCGGGCATTCCGAAAGGCGTGGTGAACTTTATCGCAGGGTCGGGCGGCACGCTCGGCTCGGCGCTGGTGAATGCGAAACCGTTGAAGGCGGTATCGTTCACAGGCTCGTGCGACGTTGGCAATTGGCTTCATGGAGAAGCGTCGAAGCGGCGTCTGCGTATTCAACTCGAGATGGGCGGCAAGAACCCGACCATCGTGTTGGCGGATGCCGATTTCAATTCGGCGGTAGAGAACACGGTGAATGCCTCGTTCTTTTCCACCGGACAAAAGTGTACGGCAACCAGCCGCGCCATTGTGGAAGATGCGATCTACGACAAATTCGTCGCGGCGCTGGTGGAACGCACCAGGAAACTGAAAGTCGGAAATGGAATGGAGCCCGGAATCGACATCGGTCCGGCCGTGGACCAAGGCCAGCTCGAAACGAATATGAAGTACATCGAGATCGGCAAGAAAGAGGCCGGAGCGCCGAAAATCGGCGGCAATCGCTTAACCGGCGGCGCTTACGACAAGGGTTATTTCTGCGAGCCGACAATCTTCGCCGACGTTACCGAATCGATGACCATCGCGCAGGAAGAGATCTTTGGACCGGTACTGGCCGTAATGCGCGCCAAGGATTTCGAAGACGCCATGCGCATCGCCAACAACATTCCGTTTGGTCTCTCCGCCTCCGTGCAGACGACCAATTTATCCCGCGTGTTCGAGTTCATCTATCGAATGGAAGCGGGCTTGCTCACCGTCAATTTGCCCAGCGCGGGAGTGGAATACCAACTTCCGTTCGGCGGAACAAAGGATTCCAGCTTCGGCCCGAAGGAGCAGGGTCCGGCGGCGATGGAATTCTACAGCGATTACAAGACGGTTTACCTGAAGTATTAATCGAAAAACACATGCGCCTTGGACAGATCCGTTGGAACAACGAAATCACTGCTGCGATTTTTGAGCAGGATGGATCGGCCAGACCGATTCCCGACTACACGATGTACGACTTGATCCGGCTCTCCGAAATGGAGAACTCTGCGCTGCCGAAAGTAGCCAGCCGGTTGGCCAGTTCGCATCGCGAGAAGGCCGAGCCAATCATTCCGATTCACCCGAAAGAAGTTTGGGCTTGCGGTTGCACCTACCAAACCAGCGCTAGTTTTCGCGACGCCGAGCATGGCACGCGCGAAGGCTTCTACGCACACGTGTATAACGATCCTCGGCCGGAGATTTTCTTCAAGGGAACCGCCAGGTTCTGCGTCGGCCCGGGAAAGAATATCGGCATTCGCCCGGATTCGAAGTTTACGGCGCCGGAGCCGGAACTGGCGGTGATTCTCGGGTCGGGCGGCAAGGTCATCGGCTACACGCTGGCCGACGACGTCTCCGCCTGGGACATCGAGCGCGAGAATCCGCTTTATCTTCCGCAATCGAAGATGTTCACCGGCTGCTGCTCGCTCGGTCCGGTGATTGTGACAGCCGACGAACTCACCGATCCTTATAACCTCGACATGAGCTGCACGATCACTCGAGGTGCCGCGGCCATTTTCTCGGGCACCACGTCGACCTCTAAGTTCAATCGCAAGATTGAAACGCTGATTGAATATTTGTTGAAGGCGAACCCCGTGCCCGGCGGATCAGTGCTGCTCACCGGCACCGGAATCATTGTGACGGAAGAATCGGCATTGGCCCCAGGTGACATAGTGACGATCACCGCGCCGGGGATCGGCGTGCTTTCGAATCCGGCAGTGATTGTCGAATAATTCCTTGAAGCGAATCTGTGTATTCTGTGGCTCGAACAGCGGATCGAGAGCAGTCTACATGGAGACGGCGGCACAACTCGGCCGGGTCTTAGCGGCCCGTGGAATTGGCGTCGTCTACGGAGGCGGTCACGTCGGGTTAATGGGCGCGGTGGCGGATGGGGCGCTGGCCGCGGGCGGCGAAGTGATCGGCGTAATTCCACAGGCCCTGTTCGACAAGGAAATCGCGCATCGGGGACTCACCGACCTCCGCGTCGTCGGGTCCATGCATGAACGAAAAGCCCTGATGGCCGATCTGTCCGGCGGGTTTATCGCGATGCCAGGCGGCTACGGCACGTTGGATGAATTCTGCGAAGTGCTCACGTGGTCGCAGTTAGGCATTCAGCAAAAGCCCTGCGCAATACTGAACGTTGACGGTTTTTTCGACAGCTTTCTCAGCCAGCTTGACAGGGCGGTGAAAGAAGGTTTCCTTTCGCCACTGCATAGGGATTATATCCTGATGGACCAGGACGCGGAACGGTTGCTGACCGCGATGTCAAGCTTCAAGATGCGAATCTACGACAAGTGGGCTCGGTGATGATGGGGCTGGTCAGGTCAGTTGCGGTGTCCTTCTTTGCAGTCGCGATGGTCGCCTTCGGAATTCAACATCTCGCCTACGCGGAGTTCGTTACCAGAGTCGTGCCGAAGCTGCCCGCCTGGATTCCATGGCACTCTTTCTGGGCGTATGCGACGGGATTTGCCCTCGTAGCCGCCGGCATTGAGATTCTCTTCCGGAGACAAACGCGCCTGGTAGCGTCGCTGCTTGGAAGCCGGTTTCTCCTGAGTTTTCTCGTGTTATATCTGCCTCGGCTTCTGGTAAGCCAGCCATTGGGCGGGTTGTGGACGAATGCCGGCAAAGCGCTTGCGTTGTCCGGCGCTGCTTTTCTGGTGACTGGATCTCCGAAGCCGATGATCGCGCTGGGCCGAATTCTTCTGAGTGCTTTCCTCATCCTCACGGGAGTTCAGCATTTTCTATTCGTCCCTTTCGTGGCTAGCCTGGTGTCGCGCTGGATTCCCGGACATCTGTTTTGGACTTACTTCGCCGGTGTAGCGCTGATCGCGGGCGGCATCGGAATGCTCATTCCGAAAACCCGGCGCCTGGCGGCTTTCTTGTCGGGAACGATGATCTTCCTCTGGGTCTTGCTGCTACACATACCCCGTGTACTCGCGCTCCGCACGACTCGAATGAGACCACAGCCGTATTCGAAGCGTTGGCCATCAGCGGGACAGCGTTCTTGGTGGCGGCGCGAAATGCTTCCGTGCGATTTCCATGAAGTTGCTCGCCAGCGTTGTGGCCGATCCTGTCTTGAAGCCAAGATCGACAGTGGTTCTGCACGCCGCATGTATCTCGCGGTAGACTGCTCCCGGTATCGCCACACTCGCGACGCAAGCAGGCGTCGATGATCTCGGTTCGAATCAGGTCGCCCGGGTGAGGCGGGTTCTTCAGGGGCATTGCTGTCTCCTAATGCTAACGAAATGTATCGATAGGTTACTCCGCACCTATGCCGGGCCATGACATTTCTTAAACTTCCGGCCGCTCCCGCACGAGCACGGCTCGTTTGGCCTTGGTCTTTTACGCATACGCGGATTAGCCAGCCGCTCCGCTTTCACTCTCAGGGCTAGCGCTTCGGCGTTGGTCATCAATTCCTGATAGTTCTCTCTTGATGAGTGCGGGCTTTCAACAAACACTCCCGAAGCTCCCGTAAAGTCGCCAGTTCCGTTTACCAACAAGCATAGTGCCAAAACGTCCCAGGCTTTAGTCGCAAGTGCGGCCACCTCGGCCTGACGAATCACGGCGGCCGAATTGAGAGAGACCCTGTCCCGTTGCAGCCACACGAGCAGTGGCCGATCTCCTCTGAAGAGAAACCACCTATATTCGTTCTCATTGAGTGTTGCAGCGAGCGTACGAATCATCTCGGCCAGCCTCATTCGAGTCTTGCTGTCGAAGTCGCGAATTGTCGCATCAGTTTTCAGCCAGCCGGGACCGCCGGTTTTGCCTAGGGCGACGAACAAACGCTCCAGCTCATCCGAATATGTTTGGCTTGGAGGGGCTTCGTATAACCACCTATCGCCTTCAAAGTATTTGTCAATTTCTGCACTGAGGCCCTCCGTAAAAATCACATCATGTCCCTTTTTCAGTTCCGCCCGCAGACTCAGGTCAAGTCGATTCTTCGCTATATATCCGCCGAGATGATCCATTTCGTCGAATATGTGAGTTCCGCGTATTCCTGCAAGTTGCTGTCGCACCTCGAGGTAGTGAAAGAGCGCTCCCGCCGAGGGCAAGAATCGGTTAAGTACTAGGAGTTCGTCGATCGAAATCGACACAAACGGGTACCTGCCAAGCAGCGGTTCGAGATCCGGGAGTTCTTTGCACATGGTTGAGAATGGAGAGAACGACTCCACGGTCAACCCCATAGGTATGGCTAATCTGAAATCCGCAAGTCGTACACGCCGTAATTCTCTGTGGTGACCTTCCCGAAGTTCGTAAAGAGGGACTTCGGGCGCTGAGGCGAGATAGTTGAAAAACCGCTTGGTCTGTTGGTAGGCCCTAATGACCAAGCCATTGATTGCCCTGACATGGTTATCAAAGCTCGTGGCAGGGGAGGACATAGCGCCCACGCCAGCCTTGACTTCGACCTGAAGTAATACATCATCAAGAATTATCAGCGTGTCGTTTTCAACCCACTTGCCGGACGACGGGTCTTGGTAGTAGACCTCGCCAATCGTGGTTGCTCCTTTAAGCTGTTGCGAAAAAATGTTTAGAAATGAACACTCAGTGAGAATCTTTTGCCTTTGATTCCATTCCTCGCGGTATTCAGGAAGACGAGCTAGCAAGCCTCTTTGGATAGCCCGATAGGCAGCATCTCGTACGAACTGTGGGTCTGAGGCATAAAAACCATCTGTGAGACGAATTAGGGGTTTGATGCGGGCGGGAAGGGTTCTTAGTAGAGTTCCACGGAATTGCCCCGTATCGAAGAACTCGGCATTCTCGCCCCGGCGGAAGGAAAGATCCTCTAGAAATTCGGCTGGGAGGTTAGTCTGGCGCGACAGATTACACAATCCCCCGAAGAAGAGATCTTTATGCACAGCGCCTAAAACGGCCATTACGTCCGGGGTCTCTTTCTGGCGTTGGTCCATGACTGCTTCCAGCGATATACCTTGTTCGTCCGCGCGGCGAGACGTCGATTCCAGTTGGGCGTAGAGTACGTTAGTCCCGCGCCCAAATCCTTCGCGCATGGAGTTGGTGATCGCTTGTATCCCCATAGCCACATCCGACGCCCCAATTCCATATGCCCGACGGAGTGCATCCTCGTGTGGCTCCAAGACGAAACGGAAGAATTCCTCCTCAAGTACTTGATAGCGGTGGCCGCGGATTGATACCCACGTCGTCTTGGCCAAATATTCGAGGAGTCCGGTCTCATCTGGAAACGCAGTGCCGTGCCTGGGGCGTGAGCTCGAGAGGCAATAACGGAGAGTGGTCTCTTTGAGACTCTCAGCAAGGGACAATATCTCTTCGATGACCTCTTGAAAGTTGTTGGATTCCGCGGGCTGAATATCAAAACAGCTAAGGACGGCGTGAACGTATTCGAGTGCGACTAACAGCGGGTCTCTTTGACGTTCAATCTCGGCCGGTGTCGCCTTGCGACGCGCCGAGTCGTTCATAGAACTCAAACCTAGGCGGCTCCACAGGTAACCAAGCAAATTCTCAGGCGGCTGCGAAAGTATTAAGTCTTTCATCTTTGAAGCACCAGCCTCCATCTCTAACCGAAGAGCTTCCGCTATTTTCCGCAGCGCAGCCTCACGGGCCTCGCCACTCAGCTTCATCGCTTCGCTCCGTATTTGCTCAAAAGGTTTGCGGATGATCGGAGGCGAAATTCGGTTGATCATGAAGTAATCTGATGATTCAATTAGTTACGTAGGGTGGGACGAAAACGGCCCCAATTCTAGTCGGGCCCCCGCGATGGATCCAACTCCTCAAAGCTAACCTCCTCCAACTCCTCCGCACGCGAAGTATACCGTTTCAACCCGCGAATCGAAGCCCCGGCGCTAAACCCCGCATACTGAAGCCGGCGAAAAGCCGAAGCCATATTCTTCGCCTCCTTCAAAAACTCACTCAAATTCTTGCCGCGGAATTTCCGTTGAAGAAACTGATCCACCATCTCCGACTCATCCACGCCCGAATACGCCTGGTCCACCGCCTTGTCCACCGTCACCGGACTGATCCGGCGGTTGCGAAGATCCTGCTGCACCCTCCGGCGGCCCAGGCCTTGATTATCGCGACGGGCGGCCGCATACGTCTCCGCCAGACGATTGTCGTCCAGAAAACCATACTCGCGGAGTTTGCCGACCACTCCGTCGATATCTTCCGCGCGCTCGGCGCGCCGTTTCAACTTCGTTCGGAGTTCGGAGATGGAATGCGCCCGCGCGCCAAGCGCTTTCAACGAGTACGCCCAGAGGCCTTCGGAGTCGAGTAACTTCGGCGGCCGGCGCGCACCTTTGCCGGGGCGCTCATTCATTTGGCATGATTCTAGCACGAAGTCTTAAACTAAAAGTGATGTTATTCTAGGGGCTTGAGAGTCTAACGGCGTAGGAGGAATCAATCATGGACGAGAGTAAAGGTTTTTCATATTTTCTGCTTGGCCTCGGCATCGGTGCAGCGGTGGGAATTCTCTTCGCGCCTCACGCGGGAGAAAAAACTCGGACGATCATCCGGGATAAAGCGATGGAAGGCAGCGACTATCTGAAGCAGCGCGGCCAGGATATCAAAGAGTCCGCTGAAGAGGCCGTAGAGCGAAGCAAGACGGCAATTCAGAAGCAAAAAGAGAATTTGGCTGCGGCGATCGATGCCGGCAAGCAAGCTTACCGCGAGGCGGTAGTCAGTCCAAACGAGACACGCTCGTCTGAGGTTTAATCGAGAACGAAAGCGGTTAAGTGGGGTCTATGAGCCAGGAAACTTTGATTATCTGCCTGATCACGTTCTTCATCGCATTGACCGCTATCTCCATGTTCATCCAAGCGATGGCGATCGTGGGCGTGGCGAAAAAAGTCCGCGAGATGCAAGATAACGTTTCGACGCTCATGCCTCAGGCAAAGTCTATTCTGTCGAAAGCAGAATCCACCATCGATCACAGCAAGAAAAATATCGTCGAGATCACCGAGAAAGCGAATCAGATGATGGACCTCAGCAAGGCTCAATTGATCAAGCTCGATTCGGTGATCACCGACGCAAGCGAGCGCGCTCACATACAACTCGAGCGTGCCGAATTGGTGGTCGACGACGCTGTCAGCCGCGTGCATGAGTCAGTAGCGGCGGTACATAGCGGAGTGCTCAAACCCATCCGTGAAGTTCAGGGCGTGGCCGCCGGAGTCAGGACCGCTTTTTCGGTTCTGCTTCGCCGGAGCCGGCCCACCGTCGCCCAAGCCACGCAGGACGACGAGATGTTCATCTGAATTCCATAGTCTGTCCCTCCACTCAAGATGGTCGACATCCATAGCCACCTCCTTTATGGGATTGACGATGGCCCCGAAACTCTGGAGCAGAGCCTCGCGATGCTTCAGGCGGCAATCGCCGGAGGCACCACGGACATCGTCGCCACGCCCCACGCAAATCCCGAATTCGATTTCGATCCCGAGTTGATTTCCGAACGCGTCGCCGAACTGCAGGATGCCGGTGGGCCCATCCGAATCCATACCGGTTGCGATTTCCACCTGTCCTACACGAACGTGAATGACGCGGTGGAGAACCCCGCCAAGTACGCCATCAACCAGAAAAATTGTCTTCTGGTGGAACTTTCCGACCTGACGATCTTCAAAAACACGGAGTCGGATTTCGAACGGCTGCAGAATGCGGGATTGCTCCTCATCATCACGCATCCTGAGCGCAACGGCTTGTTGCGGCAGCGCCTCGAGCGGCTCAGGAGTTGGGTGGAGATGGGCTGCTATCTCCAGGTAACCGGCCAGTCCGCCGTAGGCAAGTTCGGATCGAAGGCGAAGGAATTCACCGATAAACTGCTGGACGAGAACCTGGTACACTTCGTAGCCAGCGATGCCCATGACACCCGCAACCGTCCGCCGGATTTACAGGAAGCCTTCCGCCAGGTGCGCAAAAAATATGGAGAGAAGCGGGCAGAACGTTTGTTCGTTTCGAACCCCGCCGCGGCCCTGACCGGCGATCCGATTGCGTCCGGCGATCCCGCCGAAGAGCAGAATTCAAAGAAATGGTTCCAGGTCTGGAAAAGATAGACTGGAAGACGTGATTCGTTTCATAGTGGTCTTGCTCCTGGTCTGTTTTACTCTGCCGGCCTCCACCGAGCCCGGCGCCGCCGGTTATTCCAAGCAGATCCTCGATGCCTCTCTCGATCCGCAGGAATGCTACCGCGTACGCGATATCACACTGCAGCGCGACGACATCAAGATCTACCTCACCTACGGACATCTCATCTTCGGGAAGCCCATCAATGGGCGAAGAGTCTCGGCCGTTTTCAGCGCCGAAGGTGAAAATGAGGACGGTGAAGTGCTGCTGCTCCCGCCGCATCGCAGCGAGCGGGCCTCGCTGGCGAAGTTCGTGGGATCTCCAAACCTCGACGAGCATGTGCGCCAGGCCGTATTCATCTTCACCGACGACACCGCAGACCAACTGATGCAGCAGGTCCGCTCCGGCGAGATGAAGAGGGCGCCCGACATGGGCCTGGTCATTGCCGGAAAGTGGGATTCCGTGGTGAAAAATCTCTCCGGTAGTCTGGAGATCAAGCTGGTGCAAGATCAGTACCTGAGCGACCGCGCCAATCTCGGTTTTTTTTACGCGGTGCTGAACGGAACGAAGGTCGGCAATTTTGATATCAGCTATGAACCGCGCGCCCGCGAGCAAATCTCCGTAGGCCAGGTGGCCACGCGCGACAACCGGCTCTACTTCAATATCTGGACGAGTTTCCAGGGCCGGCAGTGGCGCACCCACCGCCGTGAACTACATCACGACTCCTTCGCCATCAGCGATGTTCACATCGACGCAGAGCTGGATGCGAGTCTCCACCTGAAGGCAGTCACTCGAAATACGATCGCTGTGTCGGGCGAGGGAGGAACCGTGATCGATTTCGATATTTCAAGCCGCGAAACGATCACGGAAGTTCGGATTGACGGCGAACCGGTCGAAGTCTTCACTCGTGATTCCTTGCGCGCCAATCTCGGCCGCGCGACCGGAAATCAATTGTTTCTCATTGTCAGCCCGAAGCCCCTGATTGCGGGCAAGACTTACGAAGTTGAGTTACATCACGAAGGCGACGTGATTATGGCGGCCGGTAACGGCGTCTATTTTGTAGGCGCGCGCGAAAACTGGTATCCCAATCGAGGCAGCGGATTCGCCCGGTACGATATCAGGTTCCGCTATCCCAAACAGTTGACACTGGTCAGCAGCGGCGAGATCGCCGAAGATGCCACTGTGGGCGATTCGCGGATCACGCGGCGCGTAATCGATTCGCCCATTCGCTTCGCCGGCTTCAACCTCGGTCAGTTTACGAGCATAGAAACAAACCGTGCGGGTCTTAGCGTCGACGTTTACGCCAACCGGAAACTTGAGAAGGCCCTCACGCCGAAAGCGCCCGAAGTAGCCCCGGAGCCCGTGAATGCGCCACCCCGCAGACGTGTGCCGCAAATGCCGGAATTTCCGCCGCTGGCGCCCGCTCCCGACCCAGCCGGACGTTTGCGGGAGCTCGCGGCCGAGATTTCAGCCGAGGTTGAGTTCATGAGCGCGAATTTTGGGCCGCCTGCGCTCAAGAAGATTACCGTTTCACCCATTCCAGGAACCTTCGGCCAGGGCTTTCCCGGTCTGCTGTATCTCTCTACGCTCTCGTACTTGAATCCCCGTGAACGGCCCGCCCACTTGCGCGAAAGCCAATCGGAACAGATGTTTTACTCAGATCTTCTGCACGCGCACGAAGTCGCCCATCAGTGGTGGGGTAACGTCGTCGCGTCAGCCAGCCCGCAGGATGACTGGATCATGGAGGCGCTGGCGAACTACTCGGCGCTGATGTTTCTCGAGAAAAAGAAGGGCCGAAAAGCGCTGGATGCCGAGATGGGGCAATACCGTAACAACCTCCTGAAAAAGGAAGCGGACGGGCAGACCATCGAATCCGCCGGCCCCATCATCTGGGGAACCCGCCTCAGCTCGTCGCAGGCTCCCGGAGCGTGGCGAACCATTACTTATGAGAAGGGAGCCTGGATCGTTCACATGCTTCGCGGACGATTGGGCGATGAAGCGTTCTTGAAAATGCTGGCGTCCATGATCAGCCGCTATCGCTATAAGACAATCGCCACGGATCAGTTCCGCGAGTTGGCCGCGGAATTTCTGCCGGCAAAATCGCCCGACCCGAAACTGGAAGACTTCTTCGCGCAATGGGTTTATGGAACCGGAATTCCGACCATCAAAATGAGTGTCGCTTCCAGCGGTAGAGCGCCTGCCATGAAAGTGCGCGGCACGGTAGAACAGAGCGACGTCGACAACGATTTCAGCGCTCTGGTACCCGTGGAGGCGCAACTGGCGGGGCGAAAAAGCATTGTGAAATGGGTGCAAACTTCTTCCGAGCCGGTGCAATTCACCATGGATCTGAAGGCGCCGGCGCTTAAGATTCTGCTTGACCCGAATAGTAGTCTGCTCGCGGTGAAGAAGTGAGTCTGCGGTTAGACGAAGAGGACCGCCGGCGCGTTTGGAAAGAGCTTTCGCGCATTGTGGAACAGCACGCGGCGCACGTAGATGCCGGGCGCGTGACTCCCGAATTGAATCCGCAGAAAATCCGCGCTCTGCTGAGGCCCTGCACTTTTGACAATCCGATGGACCCAGTTGAGGCGATGCGACTGGCAGCATTCGGACTCACAGAGTATCAGGTTCATACCCCGCATCCGCGCTACTACGGGTTGTTCAATCCCGCACCAACCACCATGGGAATCGTCGCGGATGCGTTAGTGGCGGCGTTCAATCCGCAATTGGCTGCGTGGAGCCACAGCCCGTTTGCCGCCGAGGTGGAGGCGCATCTGATTCGCACATTTGGAGAACGGTTCGGTTATCCCTCGGACTCGATCGACGGCGCGTTCACATCCGGCGGGATGGAGGCGAATCACACCGCCGTCCTCGCGGCTCTCACCGATCATTTCCCGGATCTCGCAACCAAGGGCCTGCGCGCATTGCCGGCGCAACCGGTGCTCTACGTTTCCGCCGAGAGTCACCACTCCTTGCTGAAATCGGCGCGGCTTTGCGGACTGGGGATGGATTCCGTGCGCCAAATCGCCGTGGACGATGCGCTGCGTATGAAGCCCGAAGCGTTGCAGACGGCTATCAAAGAGGACAAGCGAAACGGCTTGGCGCCGTTCCTTGTTGTTGCCACTGCCGGAACAACGAATGCCGGAGCGATCGATCCTTTGACCGAGATTGCGGACATCGCCCAACGCTACAGCCTCTGGTATCACGTGGATGCCGCGTGGGGCGGCGCAGCGGCGTTCGTGCCTGAACTAACGCCGCTGTTAGCCGGCATCGAGCGAGCCGATTCCATCACGTTCGATGCCCACAAATGGCTTTCCGTGCCAATGGGCGCGGGCGTTTACATCACACAAGACCCGCAGATTCTGCACCGCACCTTCCGTGTGGCCACCGCCTACATGCCCCGCGAAGCTGCCGGTCTGGATATCGTCGATCCGCACCTGCACACCATGCAGTGGTCGCGGCGATTCATCGGACTGAAAGTATTCCTCTCGCTGCTCGTTGCCGGTTGGGATGGCTACGCCGAGGCCATCCGATATCAGACACAAATGGGCGAGTTGCTGCGTGACGAGCTGACCAGTGCCGGCTGGGAAGTAGTGAACCGGACAGCGCTCGCCGTGGTCTGCTTCGTGGATCCGGCCAAGTCGCCCGCGCAGCATCAGGAGATGGCGCTGAAGATCGTCAATTCGGGAGAGGCTTGGATTTCAACCACCGTGGCCGGCGCCTCGCGGACAGTCATGCGCGCGTGCATCACAAATTACCGCACCCAACCAAGCGATGTTCGGGCGTTAGTGCAATTGCTGGAGAACGTCCGTTGAAACATATGCTATTACAGGACAAGGCGGATGGTTTCATTCATTTGTAATATCTGCGGCGCTGCGAACGAAATTGAGCATTTTGCTACTGAGCCGCCGAGTTGCGCCTGCGGATCGAACGTGCGTTTACGCGCCTTGATTTATTTGCTTTCCATGGAGTTATTCGGTCAGAGCCTGGTCCTGACAGAATTCCCAAAAATCAAAAGCATCCGCGGTTTGGGCATGACCGACAATCCGTGCTACGCCAGGATTCTAGGCGAGAAGTTCGATTACACAAATACTTACTACGATCGTGAACCGCGATTCGATTTCACCGAGTTGCACCCACGGTTATCCGGAATGTATGACTTTATACTTTCGGCAGACGTGCTGGAACATATCGCTCCACCCGTCGACCGGGCGTTAGGCGAAGTATTTCGTCTGCTCAAGCCCAACGGTTTTTTCGGCATCACTGTGTACTGTAGTCCGGGAGATGCGACGCGCGAGCACTTTCCCGGGTTACACGAATATCGATTGGTAAAGATCGGAAATTCGACCGTAATGGTCAATCGAAGAATCGATGGGGTCTTAGAGATTCGCGACGATCTCATTTTCCATGGTGGATCAGGCGCAACGCTCGAGATGCGCCAGTTCGCAATCACCGGTCTGGAAACGAACTTGCTGAGAATGGGCTTTCAGGAAGTCCACTTTCTTGCCAACGATCTTCCGGAAATCGGAGTCTTGTTCGATCACGATGTCTCGCAGCCACTGATAGCGAGAAAGGCGCCGTTCGCCCTCGACAGGTGCGCGACAACTCAGCTCATCGATGAATTGCGCGAATCGCGGGACCTCGGTTGGCGGGAACGGGAGCGTTCGGATACCCTCATCGTCCAAATCAGGGCGGCATCTAAATCGCGATGGGTGCGGTTGGGAAGGTTATTCGGCCTTGGACCGAAATTCGATGCCGCCGAGTAGGCCGCACGGACTACTCAATCCTATCTATAATATAAAGTGAAGTTGCGTAAGAAGAGAAACCGCATCGAGGAAAGGGGCTAGGGGTTTTGGGGGTTCCCTCTCTCGATGCGGCCCTGCCCTGATAAAGGGCTCTAGATCCGGCGTCAGCTCGTCTGGCTTAAGCACCTTTCGTTCCGGCACACCTCCGCCAACTAGCCCGCGTCCAATTTTTACTAGCCGGCGCGGCCCAGACGTTCACGGAAAACCAAGATCTAAGGCGAGATCAACAGCTCAGAACAACATAAGAAGACCGATGAATAAAAAAGCCCTCTGGCCCAGCTTGCTGCCGGACGACTGGGCGGTACGAAACCAGAACAACCCGTTCCCGCAAGCACGCTTTCCTGCAGCCCACTCGCATGTACCGACATCTTGCTAAACCAGAGGGTCAGGTTAAACAGTTTACTCCGTCAATTCGATTTCTATTGTAGCAATCCTTCCGCCAAGTGCAAAGGAAAATCAACCTGCACAGAATGAGGCACTTGGCTCATCCGCAGGCCCCTCCGTTGAGGCCATGGGATGCGGCTGGTGTGTCGCTGTGACACACTATAATCTGAATGTGTTTTCGACTTTTTCTTGGCTTCCTACTCGCCTCATTTGCCTTTGCTCAGAACAATGAAAAACCCTCCGCTGCCACAGCCGCCGACGAGGATTTCAAGATTTACGTTGAGCACCCTCGCCTGCTATTGAAACCACAGCGGCTTCGGTTGCTTCGCCGTGAGCGTGAGCGCCGGTCTCAACGTTGGTCGCAATTCGAGACGCTGCTCGTGGGCAAAGTAGCGATGCCCGAGCCTGGATTTTCCGACGCGCTTTTCTACCAGATTGCAGGCGATGAGACAGCGGGAAAACGAGCGGTCACGTGGGCCGTCGGGACCGGAAACGATCTTCGCCAGTTGGCAATTGTCAACGATTGGTGCCAGCCATTGATGAGCGACATCCAGAAGAAAGCCATCGAGCAAAAGATCGAGCGCGGTCTGGCGCAGACGGCCGCCGCCAACGATTTTTCCACCGTCCGCGCACGCGCCATGGCGGCAATTTCAGTAGGAGCGAGTGATCCGCTGGAGAAAATCATTCGGGTCTGGTGGCGTCAGAAAATCGCTCCCGCGCTGAAAGGAGGCTCACGGACACTGGATCGAAGTGAAATCTATCCGCTGTTCGAAATGATGCACTCCGTTCGCGATAACGTCAGTATCGACATGCGTGAAAGCGCGCCGAAGTTCTTCCAGGATTTGCCGGCGTCCTTGTTGCTGACTTACTATCCAGCAATTTTTCCCGCGGCGGAAAACGACTATCGGATTCCGGTCTATCCAGGCGGCGCCGATCCCGATCTGAACGTCGCAGCCATGTCTCGAGCAGCCGATCTGAGTATCGTTTCTTACGATTCGAACTCCCACGAAAGCCAGTTCCTGCAAGGCTGGTTGATTCACGACAAATTCATGCTCCACGGACCCCTCGGCGCCCCCTACGAATTCCTCTGGGCGAATCCGTATCAACCGGGATTGAGTTACTTCTACCTGCCGCTCCGTTTCCACGACGACATCGCGGGACGCTTGTTTCTGCGGTCTTCATGGGATGACGATGCCCTATGGCTCGGTTATTTCGGCGGCAAAGTGCAAGTTTTTCGCGACGGTATGGTCCAGGCGATGTCGCTCGCCTCGCAGAAAGGTCCAACCATTATTGGAGACAGCGCCGTGCTACTCGCGAAGCCGCCGATGAAGCTCGACCTCCCGCCGGATCATCCAGTCTTCTACTTTTTAGTCGGATTGAAACCCGACCACAAGTACCTGGTGGAAGCGGACGACGAAGAACTGACGGAACTCGAGACCGACCACGGAGGCATCCTCCCTCTCCTGGTGCAGCGCAAAGAGGGCTACGGAGTGCGCATCGCGGAAGGTCCTCAATAGTGCCCCTAAATAGGGCGTTGCAATACTTGACACGCTCACTCTACAAACTATGGGATCGTCTTGTCCAGAATCGCTCTTATTGCCGGACTAATGATTTGGATGGATGCAATGTGCCCTCTTGACACACCCAATTTGACGCCACATTTGAGCTCAATGTGAGAATACTTTAGCCCGCATCGTGTTGCCCGTTGCCGGCAGTAGAATGTCCGACAGAATCTCGATCCGCACCTGCAACGGTCGATAATGCCAAGTTCAGTTAATTCCTTTGCCAGATCCAATCGCCCTATCCGGCGGAGATCGGCCTCAAGTTGCTTTGCCAGGTTGGGAACCATCTCACGGAAAAGTGGCTCAACCTTCACAAATATGATCTTCGCATGTTGGCGCGTCAAATATATCAATGCACTAAATAGCGCGTGATATCGTGAGAGTTCATCCATGAAAATTGCTGAACTTGTTGAACACCGGGTATTCCGTCTCGGGGAAGATCGTCTGGCCGATCCCGGTCCCGGCGATGTGCAAGTCCGAGTACACGCCGTAGGCATCTGCGGCTCCGACGTACACTATTTTTCGGAAGGCACAATCGGTGACACGATCTGCGTTTATCCGATGGTGCTCGGGCACGAACCCACCGGCGAGATCGTAAAAACAGGTGCCGGCGTGAGCGGATGGTCGGCGGGAGATCATGCTGTCCTCGAGCCCGCCATTTACTGCTACCACTGTGAATACTGCCTCAGCGGGCATCATAATGTGTGCGCGAATTTGAAATTTCTGAGCACTCCGGGCCTGCCGGGATTCTTCCGCGAATTCGTCAATCTTCCGGCCAAGAGTCTGATGCCGATCCCCCGCCCGATGGACATGATGCAGAGCACATTGTTCGAACCGCTGGCGGTGGTTCTGCATTCCCTATCGTTCACATCCGTCGGACGAGGTGAGACTGTTGCCGTGTTCGGAGCCGGACCCATAGGCTTGCTGACCGTGGCCGCGCTGAAGCTGAAAGGCGCCGGCCGTGTGTTCTGCGTGGAACCGCTGGCGCATCGCCGCGAACTTGCGCTACAAATGGGAGCCGACGCGGTGATCGATCCGCGCGCTGTTGATCCCGTGAAGCAGATCGTGGCCGACACCGGCCAGCGAGGCGTCGACGCCGCGTTCGACTGCGCCACTAAAGAGGACACGGTGAACCAGTGCCTCGATGTCGCGCGCAACGCCGGATGCGTCGTTGTAACCGGAATTCCATCGGAGTTGCAGGTCAAGCTGAATTTCCATACCATGCGCCGCAAGGAATTGTATTTCTTCAGCGTGCGCCGATCGAATCACGAAACCGAAGAGGCTCTGACCATGATGCGCGAACGCCCGACATTGTTCGGTCCGCTGGTCACGCACACACGCCCTCTCGACAAGATCCAGGAAGCGTTCGAAATGCTGGAGCGCTACGACGAAGGAATCGGGAAGCTAGTGCTGACCTTTTGACCGGTCCGCGAGCAACTTAATATAGATCCCGCCGACCACCGAACGCGCCTGGAAACCGCGCTGCTTCGCGTCCTGCGTCCAAAACCAATCGCTCAGCGGAACGCGCGTTGGGCTCTCGTTCGCAAAACGATAACCCGGTGCGGCAATCGCTTTGAAATCGCCATCGTTGTCAGCCAGCGTCGCGGTCCAGATCACCCAATCGAGCTTGGTATAGAGCATCCGATTATCCAGCGGGAGTCCAAAAGCGTTTTGATGAGTCTTGTAAAATGCCATCTCCGTACGCGCGATATCGGGCGCAAAGAGATTCAGGCCGAGAATGTTATCCCACACAAGGTTATACTTCTGGCTCCACGTGCCGGGCTTGTCGAAAGCGAGGCGGTAGTGGTCGCCATCCTTTGCCATCGAGACCCACCGCTTGGCGAAGTCCTCCGCGATTCCACGATACGCCGTAGCTTCCTGCGTCTTGCCCAACATGGCCGCCAGCTTGGCATACGAACCCAGCGCGACGATCGCTTTGATGGAAAGGTTCGCGTTGTGCGCCAGATGCCCGGCGAAGTCGTCCGTAGAGAGTTGGTTCTCAGGGTCGAGGCCCTTCTCTTTCAGATAGCCGGCCCACTTGGTCAGCGAGGGCCAATATTCCTGCGCGAAGCTGGCATTCCCTTCCGCCTGCGCGAGCGCCAACACGAGGATCAGCATATTGCCTGACTCTTCGACCGGCATCTGGTTTTCCTCAGTCTGTTCCCCGCCCCCGTAAACCTGGCCATCGGCGAGTGGGTAGGTGCCGAGATCATGCGGCGCGAAGGGCCAGCGCCACCGAGGCAGCCGCGCATAATCCATCACCGGTTTCATCTGCGCGCGAGCCAACTGAGGACTCAGCGCGAGGAAAAACGGCGCGCTTGGATAGATCACGTCCACTGTGCTGATACAGCCGTTGCTGAAATTTTCCTTGGGAAACAACAGCGGCGACCCGTCCACGTCAGCCGCGAGTTTATGCGCCGCCAATGTCTGACGATAAGCGAGCGCGGCCAGGCGGGCATACTCTTCACCGCCGGCCTTGCGCAAATCACCCATAAGTTCCTCATCGAATTTACGGCTGCGCTCGGCCAGCGATTCGTAATCGTGAAGCGCCGCGCGCAAAAGATCCGCCGCCGTAGCGCCATTCCTACGCCAATAAGGACGCAGCCGGCGTTGCAGCAACTCGATCGAATATTCATCGTCGTAAGCGATCACCAGATGGCGGGAGACCGCAGCCGCGCCGACGCTACCGAGATCGAAACTCATGGCCAGTGCAGACGCGCTGAAATCATCGGACGCCGGAACGTGTCCCGCGGATTCAAACGCGCTCACCGCGGCACGCCGATCGATGGTCGCAGTCGAGAGTCCGTTCTGCGGTGGCGCGGTGAGATAAAGATAGCCCCAATCGATCCGCAAGTTGTCGCCCGATTTAGCCAGCATCGGTTGTTCCTGGCTGCCCATGCGCAAAACCGCCGTGCCGTCCATTTGAAATCGCGAAACCTGAACATGTTGCGCTGGTACATTGACCACCAGGCTCGCGGTGGAATCAAAGTACAGCGACGTCTCATGCTGCGCGCCATCCATCGATCTCACCTGCCAGACCACATAGGTAGTGGGCCGCGAGAGAATATCAAGATCCCGCGGCAAAGCCGGCGTCAGAAAAGTAACCGTAACCTCGACACCGGCACCTGCAAACCGATAGATGGTCCGCGTAGGCAGCACTTCCACGCTCTGCTGTGGCAGCGGTGCGGCCGCTTTCAAGCCGCCCATCAGACGATACACCTTGCCATCCACGCGGATCAGCGAATCCATCTCTTGCGGTGTGCCGGTCCAGTGACGCGTGATGTCCTCGTTGAGGTGATCGGCATCCGACCAGATGCTGAAATACGGATCGTGCGCGATCAACGGAACGGCGGGCGGACGAAACGGCGCAAGCTCTGCGCCCCGCGCCCACAATGCAACCAGCAGAAGAGCCGCAACGCGCATTACTGTTTCGCCAGGTCCATCTTTTCCGTATCCATGAAGTAGTAGCAAATCATGTGACAGACGATCATATGCGCGTCTTCAATGCGCCCCATATGAGGCACAGGCGCATGAATATTAAGCTGCGCCATTGGACCGAGTTTGCCGCCGTCGCGCCCCGTGAGAGCAATGGTCTTGCAGCCGATGGAATTCGCGTATTCCATGGCGCGCAACACATTCGGCGAGTTGCCGGAGCCGCTGATGGCCATGACAAGGTCACCACGTTCGGCAAAATTTTTAAGCTGCTCGACAAATACAATGTCGTAGCTGACATCGTTCGAATAAGCCGTGATCGTGGGCAGCGAGTCAGTGAGCGCCATCACGCGAAATCGCGACGCGCGGTTGAAGCTCGCACCCTTAACGATGTCGCAAGCGAAATGCGAAGCGGTGGATGCGCTGCCCCCGTTCCCGCACAGGAAGATGTGGCGATTGTTAGCCCGCGCTTCCTTAAACCACTCGATGGCTTGTTCCACTTTGCTTGTATCGAGGGCATTGATGGTATGAATCAATTCTTGTTTGTACTGATCTGTGAAAGTCATATTTGATTGGATAAAGTCAGTGCCCCGTATAATACGCTATCGTCTCCGAGCGCGGCTGGAACGACGTCGACGCGAGCGCGGGACCACGCCGTGATCTGACGCCGTAACTCCTGATTCAACGGAACGAACAACCGGTCACCCGCTTTGCTGATACCACCACCGATAATGACTCGCTCGGGGTTCAAGAGCATGATACAGGCCTTTAACCCCAACGCGAGATCCACTACGTATCGCGAAACAAATTCCGGGTCGTGCAGCAATTCCTCCGCCGTCTTGCCGTGATCCTTTTCGAGCCATAGGCCGCAGCAATGGCGCTCGTAACAACCCCGCGCTCCGCAGAGGCAATCCGCGCCGTCCGGACGAATCGTAAGATGGCCGATCTCACCCGCATAGCCGTCGGCGCCGCGATAAATTTCACCTTCAATGATGATGCCTCCGCCGATACCGGTAGAAAGCGTCATGTAGAAAAGCCTCTGGAGCTGCTCCCCGGCTCCGTAGGAATATTCACCGAGCGCCCCAAGGTTTGCGTCGTTGTCCATCACAGCAGGCAGATCGAGCGTGTTCACAATGTAGCGCGGCAGATCGAAATCGCCCCATCCGTTCACGTGTGTGGAGAGCGCAATCCGCTGTTCGTCGAAGTTGACCGGACCACCGAAGCCGATGCCGCACCGGTCGATTAAATAACGGCGCTTCCATGCGCGGCCGATCGTCGTTATGCGATCGAGCATCCAATCCCGCCCGCCCGCGCGATCTGTCCGGTGAGTTTCCCGTGCGACGATCTTTTCCTGATCGTCGAATATCGCCATGGAAAGCTTCGTGCCGCCAACGTCGATGGCCAATATGCTCATTCGGGCCAGTCCTTACCAACCTGGAGAAGCTCCGGTGGCGACGCGGTCCCGGTGCCCTTTTTCATTATCGTAATAGACCCCACCATGTTGCCGAACCGAGCCGCGTCAAGAGGCGAGCGCGTGGCCGCCAGAGCCATGGCCGCGCCCGCCGAAAAGCTATCGCCGGCGCCGCAGATGTCCACCGGATGATCGACCTGCCTCGTTGCCACGTGTGTCTCCTTCTCTTTATCGACAACCATGACGCCGTCCGGCCCTTGAGTGACAATAAGCAACGGGCTCGAGACGTGTGCCCGGAGAGCGGGATAATCGATGCGGCCGAACCGTCGCAGGCAGGCTGCGCCGGCTTCCCGCTGATTCGGCTTGAGAATTACGTGACGGAACAAATCCGTCCGCACGCGCGAATCCACCCAGACGATTTTTTCCGGATACTTCAGCGCAAAAGCGGCCAATGTCTCGCGCAAGGCGGGCGTCACCACTCCACCGGCTGCTGTCTCCGCCTGATCGGAAACCAGGACTGCATCGAAAGCAACAGCGCACCGATTGAAGTTGTCGAGCAGTTGCCCTTCGATTTCGCCAGGGAGGGGTTTGGTGTAAATGAAATCGACGCGTGGTTGGTCCTCCACGCCGGTGTCCTGATTGATGAGCTTGGTATACGTGAATGTAGAGACCTGCGACGACTTCACCATCAGCTCGGCGGAAATGCCGCGCCTGCCGAGTCCGCACGCGAGTTCATAGCCGTTGCCGTCATCCCCCATCGCGCCCAACACCGAGACCCGCCGGACACCGAGAGCCACCAGATTATTGGCGATGGTGCCGCCCGCCCCAGGAGTAGTTTCCGTTGCCACCACCCCGATCCGCGCAATGCCAGTTTCCCGCGAGGGCTCCGCCGTAGCCGGATCGTAATGACACCAGCGATCGAGACAGATATCACCAACAACTAGCGCCGAAAGCTCAGAGATCTTCCCGAGAATCTCGGCGACGTTCACCGTACCTCCAGACAGGCGCGCCGGAGCGCCGGGAACGTGGTGCGATGCTCACCACAAAAATAGAAGCTCTCCCCGCCATCGGCAACCGTTCGCACCAGCATCGTTTTGTGCGGACGGAAATAATAACCCGGATCGGATTTCGGAAGTTCGCTATGAATGTCGCCATGAATGGGAACAATATCGAAGACCGCAGTGGTGAAGTGGCGAATCTCGCGTCCCTCCTGATGCGCAACATTGCGTGACATCGCCAGCGCCTTCAGGTAGACCTCCGGTGCCATAATGGCCGACCCGAATCCCAGCAGCACGCCGCCTTCCAGCCGTTCAATCGCTCGCGCAAAGATCAGAAAGTCTCGATAACTGGAATCACCCAGCGCGGCGCCGCTGCAATTCGGATGCTGGTGCAGAATGTCGTAGCCGATGCCGACGTGGACGGTGACGGGTACTCGAGCGCGATAGGCGGCGGCGAAAACACTGAGTTCGCGGTGCGGATAATCGCTGGCGTCGAGGCGCCGGCCGACGTTTTCGCCGAGACCGAGCCCAAAGTCAGAAGCCTCGGCGATCCAGTCGTTCAGTTCGCCGGTCTCTTTCCACAAACCGAATTGCCCGGAGCGAATATAGCGGGCAACGCTCTCGGTCGTCGCTCCGACGCGCGCCAGTTCATAGTCGTGAATCACGCCGGCCCCGTTCATCGCGATGTGGCTGATGAAACCACGTTCCACCATCTGGATAATGTGCCGATTAACGCCCGAGCGCAAAAGGTGAGCGCCCATCATAAGGACCCGCGCCGCTTTCGATTCGCGCGCCGCGGACAGGCGGGCAGCGACTATGGTCAAATCCGGATGCCGAAACTCCGGCGTAGGATCGTCGAGTTGCAGCCAGCGGTCGAGCGAAAGGTCGTGGATGCGATTCGCGAGGGGCTCGACCCGAAGACGGCTACGATCAAAGCATTCGTAGCGGCTGGCCATCCCTACCGGGCCTCGGTGACTCTAGGCGTAGAAAAGATGGTCCCAAAAATAGTTTTCGTTTGGAGAAAATTTGGAACGATGAAGTCGGCTCCGACTCCCACAAGCCGCTCGCGTTTCCACGAATCGACTGTCAGGCACTCAGGTTCCGCGGTAGCCACACCGACCGCAACGCCGCCAACCTGCTTCACGTTCTCGATCTCCACGTAGCCGTCGCCAAATCCAAGGAAATCTTCGCCCCGGAATTCGCTGTCCGCAAGAATACGCTGGATGAGAATGGCCTTGGAAAAATTCCTGTAATCGTCAATCGCCCCGAAAACCCCGCCGTCGAAATACCGCGTGATGTCCAGCAACCGGGCCTCTTCGAGCATATAAACTTCGTCCGTGCCGCTGGCCAGATACAGCTTCAGGCCTCGCTCCTTGAGCCCTTCGAGCAGAGCGCGGGAACCCGGAACGAGGTACTTCTCCGGGGACGTGTGGCCGCTTCGAAGTTCTTCCACGCGATGTTCAATACCCTGCCAAAGCCGGTCGAGGTACATGCGTTTGTAGGCGATGGGATCGAGCGGGGTCCCGCCCCGGCGCTCAATCTGGGCGGCCAGTTCGATCATCTGGTACACCGTCTGCTTCCCGGTCAGCCGGCCCACAAAATCGTCGACAACGGCGCGGAGCTGCTCTTCCGTCTCACCGGTCTTGAGTTCAAAAAGAAGCTCCACCATCATGGGAACCATCACGTCGACCCAACCGGAACGAATGGTGGAGAGCGTGCCGTCAAAGTCGAACAGTGCGACGCGCGCTTTAGAAGCGGATGCTCCCTTATTGATGATTTCAATCATGGATAGTCTTATTGTATTCGGTGGCGGTTCTAGCGGTCTAGCTGACCCGCTCAATCGGCAGTCTTTGACATGATTCGAATGGATTTCACGCCCGCCAGGCCAAGCAATCCGCGGATCGACGTTTCGGCATTTCGCTGCGCTTGTCCGAGAATACCCATCTCCAACGCGGCCTGCTTCACAGCATCGAGTCCGGCCAATCTGGCGCGGTGCTCGAGGTCAAGACTATAAGGAACCCAAGGAGTCCACCATGTCTTCTGACGATCCCAGACCTTCGTCTGCTTCTCATCAATAGACAGATTCAGGATTTTCGCCATAGGCAAACGCAGCTCAACGGCTCCGTCAGAACGAACCGTCACGTCATCCGGTTGCATGCGGGCCAGATCGACGCCGCCTTGCACGCTCGCCTGCACAATCAGGAGAATGGATTCCGAACCGACGGGCTCCTTATCTTCCGTCAACGCGACCACTTTTTGAATGGTGTACTGCACCGTCGTGAGTTGATTGAGCTGCTGGACTTGCGCCAGCACGGCCGGCGGATCGAGCGATAGTTTTTCGCGTCTGTTAAGCCACCAAACGCCGATTATTCCGGCCAACGCCACGACTACGATAGTGGAGCGCATGTTGCGCATGTGTCTTCGAGTTTATCGCCTATCGGTAGCGAATCCAGACGGGGCTCGACCAAGCCATGTTTCGGTCGCGCTGCATAACCCGAACGTAATACCAGCTTTCCTTCTTCTCCGGATTTGCATCTACGTAAGTGAATTCGGAGTCACTCGTTTCGAAAACGAATTTGCCATCCTTGATTACTTCCACGCGATCGATCGGCGCAGTGCCCATCACTTTCACTTGAAACTTCGGCGCCGCGGACGCATCGAAAATGTCGCCCATCATGTGTGTCGTGCCGCCGGGGTCGATCGCGCGGAAATCGAGAACAATATTATCCGTAGCCCCGTAGACGTGGCGCTGCCGCATGCTTTCCACGATATCCGTCCGGTTGACCGTGGGTGTATAAATCATCGTGTACGACGAATGAGTGGAGATGTGATCCGAACTCGATTCGACGCCGAGCTTATATCCCTTCGCGAGCGCATTCCAATAAAATCCCTTCGGCTGGTACGACCCGTGCACGATCACCTGATACGAACCAGTCTCGGCGCGCGGCCCGCCTTCGTATTCATAGGCCGCATGATAGCCCTGGTAAATTTCCACCAGCGGCTCCACCTCCGGATCGTTATCGCGATAGTCGCTTCCCTGCCCCGTCGCCAGCGAGTGCAGCATGGCTATCCCCCGATGCTGCTTCAAATACGGATAAAGAATCGGCCCTGAGTTCACCTTGCCCTGGTTTTCCTCCGGGCGCACCGGCAGTGTTCGCGTGCCACGCTCGGAGAAGACAACGTTTCGATGGCCGTTGGGATAGTTCACGCTCCGCTCGTAGCCGAACAAAGGCGTATACCGGCTGCGAATGTGAAAGAGGTCGATCGCCTTCTCCGTACGCCACCAGGTGTACTCATTGTCGGCGCCCGCGTTGTGATCGGAGATAATTCCGGTGTCCATCGCGGCCGCATCGAGCATGTAGCGGAAGTAATCTTCCACTGAGCCATCGCCCGCGCCATCGGCGGAAATTTCCGTGTGACGATGAAAATCGCCGCGCAGGATCCGATAATTTTGGCCAGCCACGTTCGCGCGATAGCCCCGAATCTGCGCAACGTCCTGCGCTTCATGCAAGTGGCCCGGCGCGGCAGTCCCCGGAGTCTCCACATATGGTTCGAGAGCCGCCGTGACCGGTGGTGCGGATGCCGCAAACGGCGCAGCCTCAACCACGTTGTGCATCTTGGGCGCGGCAAAAAGCCGGTTGTCGTTCACCCAAGCCATCCAAATTCCCTGAGGCGCGGACGCAATTCGAAAGATCCCATCGGGCCGCGCGTAACTATCGGGAACCATCGTCGCCGGTGTCCAACGGTCACCCTCGTAGCTCGTCAGGAAGTGTTCCCAATGTCCGCCGCTGGCCCAGAAATCGACGCGATTCGATCCAGTCGCCGTGCGAATCTGCAACGCCAGCCACACGCGTCCGTCTCCATCGACCGTGAGGTGCGGATTCTCAATGTACCGGTTATAACGCAGTGGAATCGCAGCCATCACGTCCGCCGCAGGCTCTTTCAAAACGCCATTCTCAATAACGGCGATCCGCGGATGACGATCGGCATAAAGAGTCGTGCTGCGCCATTGATCGTCGCGATTCCAATCTTTCCCCCAATTCGACCCGGACTCATCCCACGCGAGCCAGACTCGATCCTGCTTGTCAATGGCCACCGACGCGTGTGCCTGGAAGCGCGGCGATTTTGTGATCTGCTGAATCGGTCCGAGCGCCCCATCAGCGGCGACTCTACGCAGGAAGATGTCGTAATTGCCCGCGCGATAACTGTCCCACGCCACCCAAAGATTGCCCTGCGAATCCGCCGCGGCATCTGGCATCCATGCGTTGCCTTCGCTCACGTTGACCGGATCCGACAGCTTGCCGTTTTCCAGCCTGCTCGACAGAAGTTCGGACTCGCCATTTTCCCAACCGATCCAAACCAGGTGCAAATTCCCCTGACCATCCGCAATCAGCCGGTGAAACATATTTGGATTGCGCCCGGTGGTAAGTTTCCGCCGTGCGTCCCAGTTCCGCCCGTCATAAGCGCGCGCGTAGAGATCCCAATCTTCGCCTGACCGCTGCGACCAGACGACCCACACCCGGCCCGACTTGTCTTCAGCAATCTCGGTATGAAAGACATCGCCCTTCTCATCTGTGAGCCGCATGGGCGAAGACCATCCGGCGCCACTCGAATAGCGCGCGAACACATGATCACCAAGATCCTGATAGGCCTGCCAGGCAACCCATACCACGCCCTTGCGACTAACCGCGAGCGAAGGATAATCGTGCTCCTCCGGGCCCTCCGAAATCTGTGTCGAAGAAGGCACCGGCTGCACGCGCACGTCGCCGTTCATAAAGGAGAGCGTGCGATCCGTGCGGATCAGTCCAAGAGCAACATCGATGCTGCCCTGTGCGGTTGCGATGTGCGCCGTCGCCCCAGCGGGCGCGTCCACATGCACAATGACTCCAGCCGTGATGTAACTCCGCAGCGGCGCGGGCGTAGCCAAAGGCTGCGGAACGTCCGGCTGCGCTTCGATCTGCGCTTTCTTAATATGAAGCGTCCAAGCGTTCGTTCCGTCCACCGTATCGCCGCCGAAGAATCGCCAAGGTGAAACGCCGAGAACCTTTCCCTGGCTCAGCGTGACTGAACCTGAATAATCAGCAGCGCGGTCGCGAAGCTCACCGAACGTAATCTTGAAACTGAACGGCGCAGCGGCGGGCGGTGAACCGTTCTGTTGCGGGCGCTGCTGCGTCCAACTCAGCGAAATTAGAGCGACGGCAATTGCAAACAGCAAAATGTATTTCTTCATGCGCGTATATCGAGGCTGGCGAATGTGCGGCCCTCGCGAGCAAGTTTCGAGAGCAACGGCGCAGGTTCCCATCCGAATTCGACGATTCTTTGATACACCATCTCGAGCCCAACTGTATCGGCATACCACATAGGGCCGCCGCGCCAAGCAGGAAAACCGTAACCATTCAGATAAATGATGTCGATGTCGCCGGCGCGCAGCGCAATACCTTCGTCAATGATTCTTGCGCCCTCATTGACGAGCGCGTAAACAGTGCGATCCACGATCTCGGCATCGTCAATGTTCCTTTGCGGGATGCCGCGCGCGATCGCGGCGTCGCGAACGATGTTCTGCACCTCCGGGTCGGGAATCGCTCGCCGGCTTGCATCGTACCGATACCACCCCGCACCCGTTTTCTGTCCGTAGCGTCCCATCTCGGCCAGCATATCTTCCGCGAAAGGATAGCGCACGCCCGGTACTTCCAGGTGCTTCACTTCCTGTCGAATGCGCCAACCGACATCGAGGCCGGCCAAGTCGCCAACGGCAAGGGGTCCCATGGCCATGCCCCAATCGTAAAGCGCCGCGTCGACCGCTTCGATCGGCGCGCCCTCCTCCACCAGAAACTGCGTCTCGCGACGATAGGGCCCAAACATTCGATTACCAACAAAGCCGAAACAGTTGCCAACCAGGACCCCAACTTTCTTAAGCCGCTTCGCCAGCGCCATGGATGTAGCAATCACCTGTAAATCCGTTTCCCTGGCGCGGACAATTTCAAGCAGCCGCATCACATTCGCAGGACTGAAGAAATGATGTCCAATCACCATGTGCGGCCGCGAAGTCGCAGAAGCGATTTCATCGACGTTCAGTGTCGAAGTGTTGGAAGCAAGTATCGCATCCGCACGTGCAACTCTGTCGAGTTCCGCGAAGATCTGTTTCTTAAGCTCCATTCCTTCGAACACAGCTTCCACAACGATGTCGGCTTGCGCGAAGCCGTCGTACGTGAGCGTCGGAGTGATCAGCGCCATCCGCTGCTCCATTACGGATTGAGGGAATCGGCCCTTCTTAACCGAGTTCTCATAATTCTTCCGAATGGTGCTGACGCCGCGGTCCAAAGCTTCCTGTGTAGCCTCCTTCAGAAGCACGGGAATTCCCGCGTTCACGTAATTCATCGCGATCCCACCCCCCATCGTGCCCGCCCCGACGACAGCCGCGTACCGGATCGGTAGCAGCGGTGTGTCTTTTGAAATACCCGGGATCTTCGACACGGCGCGCTCCGCAAAAAAAGCATGAATCAGTCCCTTCGATTGATCGGAGAACAGGCACTTCTCGAAAACTTCCGCCTCGGTTTTACAACCAGTCTCGAAAGGTAGTTTGGTCGATGCTTCGATCACCGTGACGACTGCGACACGAGCCGTCTCATGGCGATATTTCTTCGCCACCGCCATACGCGCAGCCTCGAAATCGAACGGCTCCCCGAGCCGCCCGTCCAATTCGCGAGTCTTGCGGATTGCCAAACCAGACCGCGCGAACTCAATCGCGCCTTCCAGCAAATCGCCGGCGATAATCCTATCGATAAGGCCCGCTTCAAATGCTCGATGAACCGAAATTGGTTCGCCGCTCGAGCACATCTCCACTGCCACCGCCAAACCTGCGAGCCGCGGCAATCGCTGAGTGCCTCCCGCTCCCGGAATGATACCCAGTTTCACCTCGGGCTGTCCTACTTGCGCCTCCGCCACAGCCACACGATAGTGCCCAGCCATCGCGACTTCAAGACCTCCCCCGAGCGCTGTCCCATGAATCGCCATCACTACCGGCTTCGTGCAGTCCTCGATCTTCCGCAACTTGGGCAGCAGCTCTTCCCTGCCCCTTTGGCCCGAAGTAATCTTGCCGAACTCGCGAATGTCCGCGCCTGCAATGAACGTCCGGCCGGCGCCGATGATAACAATCGCGCGGACATCCGAATCACGCTCCGCAACCGCGATCGATTCAACGATTCCTTCCGGAACACCAGGACTCAAAGCATTCACCGGTGGATTATCGACGGTGACAACCGCAACATCGCCGTGCCGCGACAAATGCACAAGCTCACTCATACCGCCGTCACACCTCCATCCACCACAATCGTCTGCCCCGTGATGTAGTTCGAAGCATCCGCGGCGAGAAACACAGCAACGCCCTTCAACTCACCAGGCACACCGGCGCGCCGCATCGGCACGCGGTTCGTCAAATACTCCTGCATGCGCGGCAGCACTTTCTCCGTCATGCGCGATGGAAAAAATCCCGGAGCAATCGCGTTCACACGAATATTATGGTCCGCCCAAGCCGCCGCCAAGTCCCGAGTGAGCGAGATCAAGCCGCCCTTGCTCGCGACATAGCCGGCAGTCTGGAGGCTAAGAGAACCAAGCAGTCCGGATATCGATGCAACATTCACGATGCGCCCATACTTCTGACGGATCATATGAGCCGCAGCAGCCTGGCTGAAAAGAAACGCACCGGTCAGATTCACGTCGATCACCATCTGCCACTTATCAAGCGGCATCTCCTCAGGGGGCGCGCCCCAACTCACACCAGCGTTGTTAATAAGGATGTCGATCCGACCATAAATCTCAACCGTCTTCTCCACAGCAGCCTTTACCTCATCCGGCTTCGAAACATCGCAAAGCATCCCTTCGCAGCGGAAGCCGCGCCCCTTCATAGCCTCGACCGCCGGCGAGAGCCACTGCTCGCGGCGAGCCAGCAGCATCAAATGCGCACCGGCTTCGGCCAAACCTTCCGCCATCTCCTCGCCGAGACCGCGAGAGCCGCCGGTCACCAACGCGACCTTGCCAGTCAGATCGAAAAGCTTCCCAAGTTCAGCCATGTACACGACCAGAATACAGTTATCCGTGTTTATTTCGTGTTCATTCGTGGCCAAGTATACGGTCGCATTTTCTGATATCCTCGGCGTGTGATCAAGCTATCGATCGTCGCATGCGCACTGGCCGGAGGCGTGCTGGCCGCGACGCCCCCAACATTCACCAAGGACATCGCCCCAATCTTCAATGAGCGATGCGTGCAATGCCATCGTCCGAACGACATCGCACCCATGTCGCTGCTCGATTACAAGTCCGCCAGGCCGTGGGCAAAGTCGATTCGCGAAGCGGTATTGAAAGGCAAGATGCCACCTTGGTTCGCCGACCCGCAGTACGGCCATTTCTCAAACGACGCGCGTCTGACTCCGTCAGAAGTCGAGACAATAAAAGCCTGGGTGGACAGTGGGGCGAAGGAAGGCAACCCCAAAGATCTTCCGAAAACGCCGGAGTTCGTCGAGGGTTGGCACCTCGGCAAGCCCGATGTCGTAGTGGATATCGGCGAAGACTACAAGGTCACGCCGAACATCGACAGCTACGAGCACTTCACGGTTCCAACCAACTTCAAAGAAGGCATGTGGATTCGAGCCGCAGAGATTCACCCAGGAAATCGGCGCGTCGTACATCATGTCCACGTGAATCTTGTGGCAGACGCGAAGGAAGCCGGACCGACCACTATTCAGGGAATGGGTTCCCTCAACAACTTCCTCCTGCACGACGGAAAACTCACACGTATTCGAATGGATGCTCCGGTTTTAGACGACTCCTGCGCCGCGGATGCGCCCGATCTGCCGTACATCCACGGATTCCAGGAAGGCGCTCTCGCCTCGTATCTGCCAGGGCGCTCGCCGGACGTTTTCGCCGACGGGACAGCCAAGTGGATTCCACCCGGTGGGAAACTGGAGTTCGTCATTCACTACGCGAAAACTTCCGACAGCTCGCAGACCGACCGCACCAGCGTTGGCTTCTACCTCGCACCTGCGCCCCCTGAGCGCGTGCTCCGAAGAATGGATCTGCGCAACTTTTTTTTCCTGATTCCAGCCGGTGCCGCGCATCATGAAGTGAAGCGATGCTACACGTTTGAAAAAGACAAGATGCTGCTCTCCATTACGCCGCACATGCACTACCGGGCCACCGATGCGACGTATGAATTGACGCGGCCAAACGGAAAGAAAGAAATCCTGCTATCCGTGCCGCATTACAACTTCAATTGGCAACTCGTGTATCGCTTCCAGGATCCGGTGTACGTCGAACAGGGGAGCCTGCTGACGGTCACCGCACATTACGACAACAGCGCGAATAATCCCTCCAATCCCGATCCCACGAAAGCCCTCCGCTGGGGCGACAAGAGCGAAGAAGAGATGATGACGAGTTGGATTGAATATCTGGACGCGAAGCCGAAGGACAAGGCAGCACAATCGGCTCGACGCTAAGCAATTCTCTTGCCGGTGAGAACCTGCACAGCGGATCCATCGGCAAGTAACGCGCAATCCGGCGGACGGCTTAGAGTAGACGTAAATTCCCGGTCGTAAGTATTTTCTCCTCCCTCCAGCCGTGCGTCGGCCGCCCGCCACACGCTCCAGGGCGGGTGCCGAACCTCGTACTCCACGGTGCCGCCGTCCCGCTGAATCGCGTATCCCCAGTAGTGTTCGGTAATGAACTGTTCTACTGAACCCTCTGCCGGAATTACTGCCGCGTCCTTCACCCGAACGCCGAACCGCAGAGGCCCGGCCGAGTAGTCGACGTTCGGAGGGTTGATCTCATGCGTCATAGGCAGGGCTAAATAGTTCTCGTTGTACGCCACCCGTGCCAACTTTGCGATGGCCCAGCGCGGGACAATCTCCTGAATGAAAACAACACCGCGCTTTTCGCCACGGCGCACGTAGAACCGCAGGTTCACTTCATTAAAATTGCAGTGCCAGGGAATACCGAGGCGCATCACGCGCGTATTCAGAAATCGAAATCCGATCACGCTGAGAAATGTGTTGCCGTTCCACGAGTCCAGTTCCGTTCCTCGAGGCACTCGGGGTAAAAGCAGCGCCGGATCCACTTCCCAGTTGAGCATCGCCAGCCAACGCCACTCGGCGGTGAGGAAAATCATAGTAAATCGAGAGCGGCCTGAACCTTCTCCGTCGGGCCGCCAAATCCCAGCCGAAAGTGCCGAGGTGATTCAAAAAAGCGGCCCGGTATCACGCGGATTCCATGCTTGCGGAGCGCCTGTTCGCAGAATTCATCGCCCCGGCCTTCGATCAATCGTGGAAAGCAGACCGGACCCGCCGCCGGCTCAACCCATTTGAATCGGCCGGCGTTGCGCGCAAGAAAAGAATCGGCGATCGGGCGGTTGGCGAGAATGATTTTACGCGTGCGCTTCACAAACTGGCCGAGGTTTGCGAATACTGCCGCCGCAATCGTTTCAGCCGGCGTAGCACCATTCACTCCGAAAAAGTCTTGCAGCCGCCAGATCGCCTTGGCATTCGCGGGCGACGCCAGAATCCAACCGCAGCGCAAGCCATCGAAGCCATAGCACTTGGTAAGGCTCGACGTCGTGAGGAAGTTCGGGCCGAGATGCACAGCCGATGCCGGACGATTTTCAAAGAGATAATCGAGATAAACTTCGTCGACCAGTACCTGAGCGCCCACCCGCCGGGCATCGCGTCCAATTTCACGCAGCACCTCCTGCGGCGTCAGCACGCCGGAAGGATTGTGCAGATTCGACAACACGATCAATCGCGTCTTTTTCGAGATCGGCATCTCTCCAATTCGATAAGCATCGCGAAACCGGCGGCGAAACCGTTTGACCCGCGCGCCAAGCAGCCGGACGACACCCAGCAGCGGTTCATACGCGGGCATCTCAACCAGCACCTCATCCCGCGGTTTCAAGATCGCCGCGCAAGCCAGATAGTTCGCCATGGAGCAACCCTGCGTAGTCACCACCTGCGTAGGCTTCACGTCGTATCGCGCGGCGATCTGTTCCACGAGCGGACGATATCCGTAAAGATTGAACGCGTTGATCGCCACCTCTTTGCGAGCCAGCGGAAACTCGTCAATCGAAACCGCCGGAACGCTGCTGCCCCCCAATTCGTAGCGCGCGGACCGCTTGAGTTTGACCCACTCCATATAAGTGATTTTCGTCATTTGCGAACCATGTGATACACCGAAATTCCGGCCAGGATCAATGCCGCGCCATACGACGTTTGCGGCTGGTTGGCAATAAAGTTGAGAATAACGAACGAAGACGCAACGATCACAAAGATCCCCGGCAGCACTGGGTAGCCCCAGGCATTATACGGTCGGACGGCGTTCGGTCTCGTGTAGCGCAAACGGAACAGCGCGGCGTAAGTGATATTCGTCATTTTCGAATCATGTAACACACCGGGATTCCAGCCAGGATCAATGCCGCACCATACGAAGTTTGCGGCTGGTTGGCAATAAAATTGAGAATAGCGAACGAAAACGCAACGATTACAAAAATCGCCGGCAGTACCGGGTAGCCCCAGGCTTTATACGGTCGGACGGCGTTCGGTCTCATGTAGCGCAAACGGAACAGCGCGGCGTAAGTGATTTTCGTCATTTGCGAATCATGTAGTACACCGGAATTCCAGCCAGGATCAATGCCGCGCCATACGACGTTTGCGGCTGGTTGGCAATAAAGTTGAGAATAACGAACGAAAACGCAACGATCACAAAGATCGCCGGCAGAACCGGGTAGTCCCAGGCTTTATACGGTCGGACGGCGTTCGGTCTCGTGTAGCGCAAACGGAACAGCGCGGCCATTGTGAGACCGAAAAAAATCCAGTCGCCGAAAGTCGTGTAGCTCAGAAGAGAATCGTATGAGCCGGCCAGCAGCATCACGCTCGCCCAAGCGGTAAAGAACAAAAGCACGGCAACGGGTGTCCGGTGTTTTGGATGAATATAAGCGGCGGGCCCAACCAGCAGACCATCGAGCGCCATCGCGAAGAACACGCGCGGCGCGGTAAGAACGGTCATATTGATAAAACCGAAAGTCGACACAACAATCGCCAGCGAAATGAATTGCGCGCCCCGTTCGCCAATCAGCGCGCGCGCCACATCGGTAGCAAGAGTGTTGGAGTTCCGGATCGCCTCCACCGGCAGCACGCGCAGATAAACCACGGCCGCCGACAGATAGACGGCAATGACAACGATGATCCCGGCGATCAGCGCGCGCGGAAGCGTCCGGCTCGGATCCTGCACTTCAGCCGCTGTATACGTGGAGCTTTGCCATCCGCCGTAACTGAACAGAACAGGAGCGAGCGCCGCGCCAATAGCCACCAGCAGATTGCCGTCGTGCGTAACGGTAGTAGAAGCAGCCGCCGCGACGTGCGGCGAACTCAGCCCCAGAATAACCAGCGCCGCCAACGCAGCCAACTTTCCAATGGTGAAAATATTCTGCACGATGGCGCCGGGCTTCACGCCGAAATAATTGATCATCGCGCAAATCCAAAGAGCTGCCAGCGCCAGCATTTTGGGCCCGATCGGAAGAGCCACCATAGCCAGCAGCGACTCAGCAAACTTCATCGAGACCGCCGCAAGCGCGCCGGAGCAGATCACCAGAATCATCGTCCAACCATAGAGGAAGGCCACCAGCCGGCCCCACCCCTCGCGCAGAAACGCGTACTCACCGCCGACCTCCGGCATCATGGCCGCTAATTCGGCATAGCTCAACGCACCGATCAGCGCGATAAATCCGCCGAGAAGCCACACCCCAAGAATCAACTGCGGAGTGTGAACATGGTGCGCGACATTCGACGTGTTGAAGAACACACCCGTGCCGATAATGCCGCCGACTACCAGCAGCGTAGTGTCGAATTGTGTAAGGCTGCGGCGCAGGCCGGGCTCGGTTTTAATCAAGCGATCCGCACCAATTGCTTGCCGGTATTAGCGCCCTTCAGCATGCCGATGAACGCAGCGGGCGCGCTTTCAATTCCTTCGGCAACCTGCTCGCAATATTTGATCTTGCCGTCCTTCAGCCATTGCGCAATATCGGTGATGGCTTCTTTGTAGCGGCTCGCAAACTGGTAAACAAGGAATCCTTCGGCCCGCGCTTGTTTCTTAATCAATTGCACTAGCAGCCGTGGCCCAACATCGGGCTTCTCCAGATTGTACTGGGAGATCTGGCCGCAGACCACGATGCGCGCGTGCTTGTTGATGTGAGCGAAGACGGCATCGGTGATCGCTCCTCCCACATTGTCGAAATAGACATCGACGCCCTGCGGACAAAGTTCGCCGATGCGCTGGGAATAATCCGCCTCGGTCTTGTAGTTGAACGCCGCGTCAAAGCCCAGTACGTTCACCACATAATGAATCTTCGCCGCGTCGCCCGCAATACCCACCACAGGGCAACCCTTGATTTTCGCAATCTGCCCGGCGATGGAACCGACAGCCCCGGCCGCGCCGGAAACAACGACGGACTCTCCGTTCTTCAACTGGCCGATATCTAGCAGACCGAAATACGCAGTCGCCCCGGTCATCCCAAGCACACCAAGGTAGGCGCTAAGAGGTGCAAGAGACGGATCCACCTTCATCGTCCCGCGTCCATCGGAAACAGCGAATTGTTGCCATCCGAAGTTACCAGTTACGAAGTCGCCCGTCTGATAGTTTGGATGCTTCGATTCCTCCACCACGCCCGCGGCTCCCCCGGTCATCACTTCGCCCAACTGCACCGGCGGCGCGTACGACGGCGCATCGGACATGCGCCCGCGCATATAAGGGTCCAACGAAAGCCAGAGAATCCTGACCAGGAATTCTCCGTCCTTGAGCGGCGGAACGGGAGTCTCCACCAGCCGGAAGTCCGATTCTTTCGGAAATCCCACCGGCCGCGCCGCGAGCAAAAACTGTTTGTTCATTGCCCATACGATAGCGTACTTATATGGGCAGATTCGCGAGCGTAATCCTAGTCGCCGTTGTTATCGCAGTGACCTTGCAAGCCCAGCAGGACGTATGGAAGGCCCGCCGTCAGAAGTATCCGGAACTTTTTCGAATCACCGAACTCGCCCAGTCTGCACCACCGGAGTTCGCCGCCTGGGCGTTGCTGCGGGCGGCGGAATCAGCCCAGTTGCAGGACCGCGACTGGCAGAAAGAAATGATCATCCAGGCGTTCGATCAAGCGGCGTCCGCTTCTCTGGCGATGAAAAAGAGAATCATCGCCGCCTCAACAGCAGCCGGAAGCCGGGAGGAACAGATGTCGAATCAGGCGTATTCGCTGGCACTCGATCGCATCAGCCTAAGCACAAGAGCGGTCCGCGACATGTTCCCGCTCGACCAACAAAAAGCGCGGGAAATGTTTCAGCGAATCGCACCGCCGCAGTTAACTCCACTCACCTGTGCCGATTCGCTGGTGCCCGACGTAGGCGAATACTATTCGGCCATGGGCATGATCGCGGTCTCCGGTTTCTCGCCGGAAGAGCGCAAACATGAACAGCACGTAATATTCTTGAACGCGGGGTTAGGAGCCATACGTTCGCCGGCGGAACTCGCGCCCGCCGCCGTCATGATCGAAAGGATCTCGCCGGCGCTCACCAACGAGCAATTGAAGCTCCTGTCCGGCGCTCTCTCGTCAATCCTGGAGAAACTCTCTGGCGACGACCGGTCCTTCTCGCACGCGCTCGCCGATATCGACTCAGCCATTTCCGCCTTGATCGCAACGGCACGATCGCGACAAGCGGGCGGCGAGACTCTGGCGACCTCCTACCGCGGTTTTCTCGTTCGCAACCTCACCGGCGCGAGGTGCGGCGAAAGCAGCGACGATCAGAATCTCCTAACCCAAGTCATCGACCGGTTCAACGCCGGTGTGAGTAGCGCCGGAGACGCGAATCTGAGGCCCATCGGTGAAGACGAAACCAAACCGGGCAGCGTCGGCGAGAAGGCAAAAACGCAACCGCTCTTCGATGCCGCCTTCCAGGAGGGAGAGCGTCAGAAATTAATCTTGCTGATGATGGAGAAAGGCAAAGGCTCCGATGATTGGCACGATCGGTTTGAAGACTTCCTCCATGATGTGGACGCGACGAAAGCTAACCCAGGCGAATCGGACGCCGCGTTCTTCTATCGCAAATGCGGAATGCTGGCGGCAGTTCTCGCCGTCGCCCCGCCCGGAGAAGACCGCGACAAGACACTTTCGCAGTACGTCACCTTTTTGACATCGTCCAGTTTTCAGCAACAGAGCTTAGTCGAGTGGTTTGGTCAGGCCAAGGCCGCAGCCGGTCTGGCGGAAGGCAAACTGATGGAGACGTTCGCCGCCTCGGCTCATCCGGTTTTGCAGCTTTACGCCGCGCTGGAGCAGGCGCTACCCGAGCGGCCGTCCTGGGCGAACCCGCCGCAATAAGATCGCAGTGAACCCGAGAATACACATGGCAATGGTCGCCGGCTCGGACGCTTCCAAGTCCCACCCGATCACATCGAATGCGCGCAGGTCAGTGGGTGTTACCGAAAGAAGCTGCCCTTGCGATGCGGTCGGCTGCATAATTCCGGTACCGGAGAAAGGAGACCAATGGCTGGCCTGATATCCATTTCCATGGTTGGCGCCGGTTGAAAACGCGGCAATGGAAGTTGCACCGCCATCCACCGAGAAGTATTGGCCCGCTGACCCCGCACTGAGATCGAAGACGCCGGGGCCATAGCCGAGAGGCGATGTTGAATACCGGAAAAGATCTAACACCGAGGGATCGTATTGCGACGCAAGAAATCCAGGGGAGGCGTCGACCGAATCCACGCTGCTAAAGAAGCCGAGCGAATGCCCTATCTCATGCGTCGCTACACCCACTAAATCGTAGGAACCCGGATCGATGCTGCCTCCTACCGCTCCATGCGCAAAATCGAAAGGAAGATCGCTGTTGAAGGTAATCGAGGCATCGCTGATCGAAGGATTCACAAGAAATCCCATGGCCTTTGCCTGCGCGGTAGTCAGCAGGACAGTGTTTCCGGTGGCTTCGTATACCGTCGAGCTTCCCGAACCATTTGGATTGTCGGAGGTGTCGTTGATCGACATGTGAAACGACGGCCCAAGCTGCAGAGACGCCACGGCAGTCACATCGTCGTCCGACTTTCCATCCAGCGTCAGAGCAAATCGTGTGTTGGTGTAGTTGGCCGTCCCTTCGGTAATGCTGGTTTGGCCGATGATATTACCGGCCAGCGGGGCAAAGCCAACGTTCAGGTTCACATTCACGGGATCGACCAGATACGATGACCAGAATGCCGCAGCCTGTTCAAAACCGGCCAGAGCCAGCGGATTAATCGACGGATCGTAGTTGAGAGTGAACTGAAGACTCGATGCAGTTTCCGCCGATACCAGCAACAGGAATGCCAGGTACCAGAAGCGCTGAAACGAGATTCCCATGAAATGTTTACCGAAGCGTAACACACAAATATCGGGTCGCTGTGAGGGGGCATCACCTTAACTCTTGGCAGGTCAACGCCTTAGGTACTCTTAAGCGGCGTACGGGTAAACTGTGAGTGTGAGAGGAGTATTTCGGGAAGCCCTGCGGGGCTTCCCCATGCGGATAATTTATCCGTTTACGATCGTAACTTCTTCAGCTTGCAGGCCTTTCGGTCCCTTCTTCACGGTAAACTGCACGTGAGCACCCTCATCCAGACTGCGATATCCGGAAGAGTTGATCGCGGAGAAGTGCACGAATACGTCCTCCCCGTTTTCGCGCTGAATAAAGCCAAAACCTTTGGCTGCGTTAAACCACTTCACTACACCTTTTTCCATCATTCTCTACTTCCTTGCTAAAAGCTATTCGAACTCCGTTTTGTTGGTTACGACTGCAGGCGAGCCACACGGAACGGTGGGCTTACTGGGCCGGGAACCACGTCATGCCGAATTAAATCGGGCTCCAAGAGAGTCAAACGCTCCTTGACTATATCATGACTTTTTGTCGCAAATCCAGCACTTTTTTGGCTTGGCGGACGAGGATGTTATTGAGCGAACAAGACTTGCTGGCGTACTTCCCCAGCGGGGCCGGCTATTTGTTCTCGAGAGTCAAACGCGTCGGAACAAGCGAAAAATATTCGACGAAGCGCCTCTTCGACTCCGGGCCGTCGGTCACCTTCCGTTCGAGCATGCTTCCGGCCAGGGCCGCGCATTGCCGCCCGAGCTCCGAGCCGGGATCGACCGGTTTGCCTTCCGACATTGCCTTGTTCACGCCCTGATAGTCATTAGCAAATGTCATGTGAACCGGCAACCCGAGCAACTCTTCCACCTGAGCCGGTGAAATGAGCGGCCGCTTCTGGCACCGGTTCAACAACACGGAAACCCGGTCTCCCAGGTCCAGAGTCCTCAAATAGTGAAATTTCTCTCGCGCCAAATGAAGAGATGGGATTTCCGGAGTGCACACAAGGAAGATTTTCTTCGATTCATGCATCAGTTCGATGGAATACTTTTCGAGGTTCCCCGAAAGGTCGGCGCAGATTACCTTGTAGTTTCGCCGCGCAAAATCGAGCAGGTTCCGGACCTGGGCCGCTTCCATCCGAAAATTCGGATTTAAGGTTCCCGCGTGCAGCACGTCCAGCGACCCGATCCCGGTCACTAATTGAGGCCAGAAGTTCTCGTCGATGTCCACCGACCGCTCAGCGGCGTCAATAACGCTGTGATGATTCTGCAGCTTCAACATGAAGCGGATCATCCCGGAATTCAGATCGAAATCCGACAGGAAAACCTTGGTTCCTTTCAACTGCGATGCCGCAACAGCCGCATTCAAAGCAATCGTCGACGTGCCTACACCGGCTTTCGATGGCAGGAAGCTGTAAACGAGATCAGTCGCTTCCACGCTGATCGGATTTTTCGTCAGCAACTCACCTGCCCGATTGACTGCGTCGACCACCGCCTTGCGATCAAAAGGATAAGCCAGAAACTCCCGGATTCCCAGGCGCATCACGTCGAGCAGAAGCTGAGGCTCCGTGGTGCGGTGAATCGCGATGATCTGGATTCCGGACAGCGCCTCCTGCAAAGCAGCCTGAATTCCTCCAGCGCTGCTGACGGATTCCATGCTGACAAATACGACGTGGGGGGCATGGGCACGAACAAAACGTGTCAACTCCACGGAGCCCGGATACCGGTCCACGGAACGAATCACTGAAACGCTACCGGAGTCCGCCAAAACACGGTCCAGTTGGCTAGCCAATTCCCTATCGGGGCTGATAATCAGGCCGCGTATCATCTTTAAGGTTACTCCCCTATATCAATGTAATGCCGTGTAGGTACATCCTACAATCGAACGGTGGTACCGTTTCTTATCGTCCTCAGCAATCTTTTTATCAGGTACGATTGTACTAGGTATCTACTATCCAGGGCTATTCCAGGCCCAATATACTCATCGGCCAGTTGCGCAAAATGCTAAGATTCGAATATGGCGAAGGCGAAATCGGTAATCGATGTCCTGTGCCCTTGCTGCCAAACGACCCTCAAAGTCGACACGGCGACAGGCATGGTATTGAGTCACAAGCAACCGGAGAAGCCACGGCCCATTGAGGATCTGGCGGTCGCAGTGGCTAACCTCAAAGTGGAAGCATCCAGGCGCGAGGACATCTTTCAGAAATCGGTGCAGGACCACAAAGTCCGGCAATCGGTGCTCGACCGAAAATTCGACGAGCTTCTGAAGCAGGCGAAGGAATCGCCGGACGAAGCACCGCCCAAACGCGCCTTCGATTTCGAATAACGCTCCGAGCCTCCGCCAAGTGTCACATCCCGGCGGCGGCACGCGCATTTTCGCCCGCCGACTGATAGAGCGTCTCCACCACGCTTATATCTGCAAGCGCTTCCTCGCCGGATTGTGCGGGAGGCTCGTCATACAGCACACATCTCGCGAAGTAGTCGATCCCTGCGGCGAACTGGTCCTGTTTCTGGAACACCCGCCGCTCCCGCACTCCGTCGATGATTAACTCGGACGAAACATCGCTCCCGTAGTCGTACGCTGGATCGACATACAATGCGCCCTGCGTCCCCACAATCGTGTAGGTCATCACGCGCGCCGATCCGAAACCACAGGTGAACGTCGCCAGGCGATCTTTTGGAAACTGCATCACACCCGTGAACATTTCCTCCACCTCGGTGAAGCGCGGATCATCGGAACGGGTCGCGGTGAAGCCATAGACGCGCTGCGGCTCCGCCCGGAAAAGTTGCCGCGCCACGTTGATCACATAGACACCGATATCCGGCAGCGTCCCCCCGCCCATAGCGCGTTGGGTGCGCGGATTGTTCTCGCGCGCCTGCAGCGTGAAGACCGAGTGGAACGACCGCAATTCACCCAACTTCCCACCATGCGCCGTCTCCATCGCATCCTGATGCGCCGCGCCGAAATGATGCCGATAAGCGACCATCAGTTTGACCTTGCTCTCGCGCGCCGCGTCAATCATCGCCTGGCAGTCGGCGGCTGAAGAGGCTAGCGGCTTCTCGCAAAGCACGTGGACGCCGCATCGCGCCGCCCTCACGGCATATTCCTTATGCAGGCTATTTGGTAAGGCCAGATATAACGCTTCTATTTTTTGTTGTTTCAGACCAATTTCAAATTCGTCGTAGGAAAACGTCTGGGAAACTTCATATTTCGAAGTGATGCCGGCGCGCTTGGCGGGATCTGAGGAAAACACCGTGACCAGCTCTGCGTGGGTGCTTCCCGCAAATGCTGGCAGAATAGATTTATTTGCAATATGCCCAAGGCCGGCCACGCCGAATTTCACTTTTCTCTTGGCCATCCTTCTTAGCTTATCCTGAAGGATCACCGATCCTGCTTGACTCGTCTGCTACTTATTAGTACTAATTAGATAGTATGTGCTGCCCCTCGTTCGTGACTCTCTTGCGAAGGCTAGTTCTGCGCCTTCTCGTACTTCCGCTTTCCATCGCCTCCGCACAACCCGCCAGTCCATGGCACGATCCGTCTCCACACCAAGTCCAGTACGTAACAGTCGATGGAAACGTGAAGTTGGAGGTACTCGATTGGGGTGGCTCCGGACGCCCTGTGGTGTTGCTGGCCGGGCTGGGAAACACGGCTCATGTGTTCGATGATTTCGCTCCCAAACTAGCTGGGGATTACCACGTCTATGGAGTCACGCGCCGCGGATACGGCGCATCCAGTTGTCCCGAAGCCGGGTACACAGCTACGCGGCTGGCCGAGGATGTGCTTCGGGTTCTCGACGCTGTGAAACTCTCCGGCCCAGTCCTGGTGGGGCACTCAATCGCTGGCGAGGAACTGAGCGTCTTGGGCGCGCGGTACGCCGGCCGCATAGCCGGTCTGGTCTACTTGGATGCCGCCGCCGATCGCACCAGCACCGGCCGCGCAAAAACCGACGCTCGTTTGCAAGAACTCAAGAAAATACTACCAGCCACGCGTGTCTCGCCGCATCCGTCCACGTCCGATCTCGAAACCTTCGCGGGATTTCAAGCGTACTGGAGGACCCAGGTGATTGGAGTGACACTGCCCGAAGCCGAGCTACGCAACATGTTCAGCTCAGCGCCAGACGGCAAGGTCGCACACGCGCGGGCGCCCTCGCGCGTCGCACAAGCGATCCACGCAGGCGTAGAGAAACCAGACTTCAAGCACATCCGCGTGCCAGTGCTGTCCTTTGTGGCCTTTTATAACGTCGAGGACTGCTTGCTCGCCTACCAACTGGATGGACCGGCGGGCCGAGCCACCTGTGAGAAGGCTGCAGCCGTCAGCCGCGCCTCGCGCCAAGATGGCATCAAGGCGTTCGAGGATGACGTGCCGCAAGCGACAGTAGTTCCGCTCCTGAATGCGAAGCACTACGTGTTTATTTCGAACGAAGAAGATGTGCTGCGCGAGTTGCGCTCATTTCTTCGCAGCTTGAAATGACTCAGTCCATACTCGACTAGCAGGCCCCCCGATCCCCTTTTCTCGCGATATACTCGGTTACCTGTCAGCAGGAATGGAAGTGCCTATGCCAAGTGCCACACACCGGGGTTGTCCCGGCGCAATTCGCGTAATCCTCTACGCGTGCCTGTTCGGTAAGACTCTGAACGCCCAGGTTCCCGCGAAAATCGACTTCGCCCGCGATATTCAGCCGCTGCTCAAGGAGCACTGCGTCGAGTGCCACGGTCCCTCACAGCAAATGCACGGACTCCGTCTCGACCGCCGCAGAGACGCAATGCCAAACCGCGTCGGCGCAAATGGCGCTCGCATCGTCCCCGCCAACAGCGCCAAAAGTCTCCTTTACCGCCGTGTAAGCGGAACCCAATCCGGCGCGCAAATGCCCCCGCCCGGACCCCTGAATCCAGACCAAATCAACACAATCAAATCCTGGATCGATCAGGGCGCCGACTGGCCGGACGCCTTGTCAGGGGATAGAGACGCGGCACCGGCGGATCCCGCAGTCGTAAAGTTGATGACTGCCCTTCGCAACGGCAATCGCCGCGAATTCAACCGCGCGCTGCGCGAAAATCCAAAGTCCGTGAACGCCCAGGGGCAAAACGGCTGGACACCAATCATGTACGCGGCTCTTTACGGCGACGGCGAAGCGATCCGCCTTCTACTGGACAAGGGCGCGAACCCGAATGCGCAAAACAGCGACGGCGCAACCGCCCTGATGTACACAACCGACGACGCGGAGAAAACAAGGTTGCTGCTCGACCACGGAGCCAATCCAAACCTGCGCTCGGGCGAGGGCCGCACCGCTCTTCTGATCGCCGTCGGGCGGACCGGATCATATTCGGCGGTGAAACTCCTGCTGGACAAAGGCGCTGACGCCAAGGTTCGTCTTCCGGATGGACGCGGCGCCCTGGCTCTCGCCATCAGCGCCCGCGACGCAGACCTGCTGCAACTTCTTCTGGACCACGGCGCCGGGAAGAATCCCCTTCCGCTCGGCCCGGCATTGACAGGCTGCTCCGCGTGTTTCGACTTGTTGCTCAAGCTCGCAGAACCCGGCGACTTGGCCGGCGCGCTCCTCGGGGCGGTACGGTCCGGCGATCTGCAATCGATAAAAACCCTGCTCGACCGCGGCGCTCGATCCAGTCCTAATCTGTTAACGATGGTCGCCCTCTCTCCGGCGATCCCTACAGAGACGATCAGAACTTTGATCAGCCGCGGCGCAGACGTGAACGCCAGAACTCCCGCGGGCTTAACCATGCTCGACTTCGCGAAAAGGCAGGGACACGTCACGCTGGTGAAGGCGTTGATCGAAGCAGGCGTCCCCGATGAAACCCCTGCGCCGTTGCAGCGACAGCCAAAGCCGGCGGCATCGGCTCGAGCCGCCATCGAGAAAAGTATTCCGGCGCTGCAGCGGTGCGACGTCGCCTTCATCCAGAAAGCGGGATGCGTCTCCTGCCACAACAATTCGCTAACGGCAATGACGACGGCCGCCGCGCGAGCCAAGGGCGTGCGGGTGAACGAACAGATCGTGAAAGACCAGTTGCAGAGGATCGCCGCGTTCTTGCAGGAGAACGGCGAACGCGCGCTGGAGAACGAAGGCATCCCGGGCGGAATCGATACGGTCAGCTACATCCTGCTGGGCATGGCCGCCGAAAAGTATCCGAGCGACCCGATCACCGACGTCTGGGCCCGATACGTGAAAAACAATCAGTCACCCGATGGCCGCTGGAAATGTCAGACGCTGCGGCCCCCACTGGAATCGAGCGACTTTGAAGTGACGGCGGCATCCATCAGATCGGTGCGAGCGTACGGCCTGAAGAGCCAGAGGCCGGAGTACGACAATGCCGTCGAGCGCGCGGTTCACTGGCTCGAAAAAGCGCAACCTGGAACTACGGAGGATCATGCCTTCAAGATCCTCGGCTTGATCTGGGGCGGCGGGAGTCAGGAGGCGATCCGGAAGACCGCGCAGGACCTTCTGGCCCTACAAAGATCAGACGGAGGTTGGGGACAGGTGCCAACGCTAGCAACCGATGCGTACGCGACTGGTCAGGCACTTGTCGCGCTGCGGGAGTCGCGAGCCGTCGCGGTCGATAGCGCAGCTTATCAGCGAGGCATTCAGTATCTGCTGAACTCGCAGCTCGAAGATGGATCCTGGTACGTCAGAACGCGAGCGCCGTCCTTCCAGCCATACTTCGACAGCGACTTTCCCCACGGGCCGGACCAGTTCATTTCCGCCGCCGCGAGCAACTGGGCTTCAATGGCACTGACGACTGTCGTGCGTTAAACCTCGAATCCGGCGTGCGCGCAGTGAGACCCCATCGCAGCGGCGGGACAAGCCCTGCGCCGAGTCCGCCCTCACCATCCAGGAGATCGCACCGGCGAAGGAGTTCACAAAGCCGCGAACTGATCCAATGCGTCGATTCCGTATCTTTGACCTCCCATCCAAGCACCGTCGCCGCGATCGGCAAGAATTCTTTCACCCTCTGCGCGATGATCGACGTATGTCCGCTCCGGAAGACCGTTACATAAGGGTTCTCATAATCGAAAGCGAGTCCGAGGACCTGTTCGTAGAACCGCCGCGCGCGTTCCGGGTCAGTTATCCGGACAAATCCGTTTAACGGGAACGCAGTCAGCATTGGGTCTCCATTGATCGGACGGTGCGCGGGTAGATCTCCCAGGGCCACCGGACCGCCGCCGACCTCGGCGCGATCCGCCGCAAGACGGATCAACCGGCGGATTTCAGGATCATCCAGGCCGGCGAGAGTTTCGATTCGAAGGTGCCGGTTCAGCTTTCCGGTGCCTTTGAGCCGGCGATCCGGATCAGGCAACTGCGCCCCCTGCGCGAACCCAAGATTGACATAAGAGCCATAAGCGACCGCGTAGCAGAAGGCCTCCTTGAAGCGGCCGGAGAAAGTAAACCCGACGCTCACGGCGTACGGAACTTCGTTTACAGTTTCGCTGACGGACGGAATCTCCTTCAGCACGATCCGACGCACGCCCAGCATCAGGTCGCGGATCTTCGCGTCGTACCGCGATAGAAATTCAAGAAGTTTGGGATCAGGTTTCCGCATACAGTGCGTTCCATCGGCCTGCTGGGCCTATTTTTACGCCGAACGGAGATCGCGTGGCGGCTTCGTCTTTGTTGTGAAAAGCCGGCCGTCGTATTCGAGCGAAGGTCCGGAGCAGCGATGTTTTTATCATTGTTCAGTCCGCCTTCGGGTCGTACTGCATCGCTCCCGCAATGTTGCCTTCGGGGTCCTGAAAGAACAGCAATCGGCCGACTCCTGCCAGCGTGCAGATCTGCATGACGATCTTGCCGCCGTTGCTTTCAATCGCCGTCTTGGTGTGATGGATATCATCCACCGAAATGCTGCACTCGAACCCGTGCATCGGAATTCCGGCCACGATTTCGCGCCGCGGCTGCAGCGATCCCCGCAGCGACACGTGTGCCGTCGCCGAGTTTTCCTTCACCATGTAGAAGCCCGGTGGGCCGTATGCCTCGAACTCCCACCCAAAGACTTTTTCGTAGAAATGGCGCGCCCGATTCACATCGTTGGCATTGATCGCAAAGTGGGCAACCTGAGACATCGACAGCTCCTTTGTAAAGATTCTAAACGCTGGACGCTCAGGGAGGATTGCGCTATCTTGCCAATATATGTCGATTTCCCGCCAGCGTGATCGCGAGGTACGAATCCGCAGTTTCGGCGTCACGTTCTACGACGGGCAAACAGCAAGTCCGCCGCTTCACGAGCAGTCGGAGTGGCACCAGTTGATCTACGCGACGCGCGGCGTGATGACGGTTTACACCGGCGAAAGCGCGTGGGTGGTCCCGCCGCACCGCGCTGTCTGGATTCCTGCGGGCTTCCGGTACCGGCTGCAAATGAGTGGCGAGGTCGCGCTGCGCCTGCTCTATGTGCGGCGGCGGACGTCGCGATTGCGCACGTGCTCAGTGGTGAACGTGACGCCCCTGTTGCGCGAGCTGATTGTACGGACAAATCTGATCGGCGCACTCGACGCCGGAATTCCGGAGCAGAAGCGGCTGATCGGCGTGATCCTCGACGAGCTGAAACTTCTGACCGTAGTTCCGCTCCAGCTTCCCTTGCCGCAAGATGCGCGTGCGGTGCGACTCGCAGAACTTGTGGCGGCGGACCCAGGTAGCCAGTCGATAACCGGGATGCTGCGCCAATGCGGCGCGAGCCGGCGGACATTGGAACGCCTGTTCCGTGAGGAGACTTCGATGAGCCTCGGCCAGTGGTTGCGGCGTCAGAAACTGCTCCACGCGCTACGGCTGTTGGCGGCCGGAGAGGACGTGAACACGATCGCGCTGGAATTGGGGTACAACAGCGCCAGCGCCTTTATTGCGATGTTCCGGAGGGAATTGGGGCAGACACCAAAGCGGTACTCGGAGACATAAGGTGCGTGTCCCTTCTCGGCTTCACGCAGGACCTGCCAGCGGTTCACTCGTCACGACTCTATCGGAAGTGCCCTGCCCCGAAATCCTCGTTATACCCGAACCTTTCACGCTGACGTCACCATCGTCCGGCATGTCTCGCTCCAAACCACCGATCAATGCGCCCGGCCGCAGGCAGAGAATTCAGTGTGCGGTGAAGAGCCGGATCGGCATCGAGCCCGCGGCGGATCGGCCGCGCTCCCTGTCCCACTGGGCGACGATCCGGCTTTCGGACATCCCTCGCCAGTTACTTCTTCATTTCGGGCGCTGGAGCGCCAGGCAGATCGGAGTTGTAAGTATCGACGATACACTTCCATTTCCCATCCGCCTGCTTCTTCCAGATCTCGACAAGTTTGCCCGTATCACGGACCGGCGGTCCGCCTTTCGGATCCTGGATCGAGAGCGAGTAGGTTCCGTAGAGATATCCAAGCTCGCCGGATTTTGCGACTTCGACTTTCGACACCTTCCAGGAAACGGCTGAGTTGGGTCCGAGCAGACCCGCCCAGGAATCGCGGATCGACTTCCGATCTGTGGTGATCGACGCGTTCGCAGGAAGCAGTACTGCGTCATCTGCGTAGAACGCGACAGTCCCGTCGAGGTCATTTCTCGCGGCCGTGGCGGACCATTGCTCATCGAGAGCCCGGATCGCCGATGCATCGGCCACACGGTTGTCATTGGTCGCCGGTGGACCGCACGAAGTGGCCACGAGGGCGGAAGGGATCAGGACGGTCAGAAGCGCGGTTCGCATTTTCATTTTCGCTACTCAGACTCCTTGTTCCAATTGGCGGCTATACTCAGCCGCATCGAAATGGCCCTGGGAAGAAGCAATCAGGCCGTCGCTTCCCATGCGCCATCGCTCAAAGCCACTAATGCGAACCCTGTGGCCCGTCCCTCCTGGCCCGGTATTCGAGCCCGAAAGAGTCCAGTGATACTCGGGTTCGCCGGCCTGCATCCGAAGATCATCGAACACCACGCAAAGATCCGGGAAGGCGGTCATAAAGGACCGCGCCACTTGGGTAATTGCGTTCCGGCCGGCGGCAGGAGGGTCATCATTCACGCGCAGCGACCCTTGATGCGAGTAGAATGCAGCAACGCTCTCGGGATTCTGGCTGCACCATGCCGCTGTGTAGCGGGTCGCCAGGTCCTTAAGGTCGATCAAGTCAGGCAGCACAGGGTTCGATTCTACCAAGGGGAGCAAGGGAACGGTTCATGATCCTGGAAAGACGCAGGTGTGCGTGAGATAATCGGCGGATCATGAAGCTCCCCGCTCTTGCATTTTGCTTGGCCGCACTAGTCTCCTCCGCCGCCGACCGCATTCTGATGACCCGGCTAGGCCCGTCCCAGGCATCGCTGATGATTTCGAATCTCGATGGCACCGGAGAACGCGCGTTAACAACAGGGGCGTTGGATTACAACCCGGCCTGGTCGGCGGACGGGAAATGGATCGCGTTTACTTCGGAGCGCAACGGGTCGGCGGACTTGTATCGGATGCACGACGACGGTAGCGGTGTGGAACGGCTCACCAAACATCCATCCTACGACGATCAGGCGGCGTTCTCGCCTGACGGCCACCGGATCGTGTTCGTCTCGACGCGGGCGGCGGGCACCGCGAATCTATGGATTCTGGACGTGAAAACAAAAGAGGCGCATCCTCTAACCTCGGGTCAGGGAGGCGACTTCCGCCCGGCATGGTCGCCCGACGGAAAATGGATCGCGTTTTCCTCCGACCGCGAAAGTTCGTTGCCGTACGCCAAGGGCCGCTGGGAGCATCTGCACATTGTGGACATTTATCTGATCCGCCCCGACGGCAGCGGATTGAAACGCATTTCGAAGCACGGGGATTTTTGCGGCTCCCCCAAGTGGTCGCGCGACAGCAATAGCGTGGTGGCCTACTGCATGCCGGCGGAAGACACATGGACGTTCCGTTCCTACCCGCGGGACGGCGAAACCACGCTAACCCGCATCGAGGTTGCAACCGGCCACTCCAAGCCCGTGAGCGCCGGAGCTGGGGTGAAACTTTTCGCGTCCATTCTTCCCTCAGGCGAACTGGGGTTCGTTCGAAAAGACACGAAAACGATGGGCATTTTCTATTCGAACGGCAAGGCGGGGCCGTCGGGAGATGTGCGCTGGCCGGCGTGGTCGCCGGATGGAAGCAAAGTCGTCTACGGCAGAGCGGTCACGCCTGCGCCAGGCACCGTTCAAAAACTCTGGAGCCGCAACCCGAAGTACGAGCTGATCAGCACGGGAATTCTTCCGAATTACGATGCAAACGGCGAGCGATATGTTTCGACGAAACTGGCTCCCGCGACGAACAGCTCGACGCTGCAGATGACGGCGGGTGACGGTCCACCTAAGACCCTCATGGAAACGAATGGCGAACTGATCATCGCGCCGGCGTGGTCGCCAAAAGGGGACCAGGTGATTTTCGGAATTGGTAAGTTCGCGGCATTTCTCGATTTTGCCGTTGGGGCGAAAAAACCGGCGGATCCGGTGAACGGCGGCGTCCAGGTCGGAATCATCAATACGGACGGTACGGGATTTCGAAAGATCACCTCGGGCGGAAACAACAACGGATTCGCGTCGTTTTCTCCCGACGGCAAGCGCATCATATATAGAACCATGGGTCCGGAAGGCGGCGGGCTTCGCATCATGAACCTGGAAAACGGACAGATCACGGCCGTGACGGATGACTACGATAATTTTCCCGTATGGTCCCCGCGCGGAGATTTGATCGCGTTCGTGCGCAAGATGGACAACGACTTCGAAGTCTATACGGTTCGCCCCGATGGGAAAGACGTAAAGCGGGTGACGCATTCCAAGGGGAACGACGCGCATCTCAACTGGTCGCCGGACGGAGAAAGAATTCTATTCGCGACCACGCGCATGGGATTCAAAGATGAGGCATTGTACACTTCATCTCCGCAGCCTTACGGAGAGCTGTTTGTAATGCGGTTCGACGGGACACAGGTGGAGCAGATCACGGATAACCAGTGGGAAGACGCCGGGCCCGCTTGGCAACCGAAGAAATAAAAGTCCGCGCCGAGGCATTTCCGCTGAAGGCTAGCGACGGTTGCACCTGAGAGCCGGCGCACATTCCGGTAATCGGACTTTGCGGGTGGAACCCGCACCGCTCCCGAGTAGGGCGTCTCACGAGAGCTATCCGGATGGTCTTCGCCTGAGTTCACAAATCGACGGCATCTAGGCAGCAGTGATCAGCATCATCACTTCTCTGATTGTCATACCACGAATAACCCTTGCGATCATGTTAGAAGAACGCTCTTTCGATGAGGTCGCCTTAACGGCCAACAAAGACAATTCGCGCGTAAGCGCGCTTCGGCTAGCGTGTCAGTCCCGTTCGCGAGCGGAACAAAAGCGCAGCGCAAGGCCCAATGCGTCGAGAATGGCACATGCTTGTGTCAGATCTCAAATAAACTATCTTCGCGACCGGTCCACGACCGTCGGTGCCTTTCAGTGGGCGCTCTGCGTCGAGTAACCCTCGATCTGGGCGGCCGGTTGCTATTGCTAACATTGCGGAATATAGAGATGTCGAAAAAAGTCTTTGCAGTGTAGCAGAAGAGATCTTCTCGATTTATGGCTCTTTGGTTAGCGAGCGTGAGTTCGCGCATATTTTAGCCGGCCCAGGTGTGGTTGGTTCGCGCCTTCGGCTCTTGTCCAGCATTATAAAGGGATCGCCTACTCTTGATAACTTCACCTACGAGGAGGCAATCACTTTTCAGGAGACTCTTTTGGATGCGATTGCTCTGCAAGGCGCGACGGGCATGCAGCGTTTAATTTTCGGGGATATCGAACTTGGTGAACCATCATTGCTTGGAAGAAGCCGAGATCGCTCGTCATTATTAAAGGCCGAAGACGAACGCCAACTAGACTGGCACTTCTCTTTGCTTGTGCAAGGTTGGGCATCCAGTAACGGCTTTGGTCCACTGAAAGATTTGCGCGGAGATCAGCGGTTCAAGAGAAGCGAGGTCTGTGATTTTGCACTTCCAGCAACCGCCGAAGCTGTTGAGCTACTTGAATGCAAGCCTGTTCATCCGGCTGTCGGAAAGCTTACCGGAGCAAACCCAGCGCTCATGACCAAGATCAGTCGCGCTCTTTCAAAGTCTGCAGATCAATTTGAGCAGACCGCCCGGCGGTTAGAATCCGCCGTGGCTTGTCGGCACGTTTTGATAGATATCTCTGCTCACTCGGATCAACCGTATAACGTGCCGTCTCGATTCGGAAGAATTCAAACTGCAGGATTTAGCAAAGATGAAATTGATCATCTAGCGGACTTCGTGAGAGTGTACTTACTGGAAAACTGCCTCAAGATCGATAAGGTAACCCTTTGCTGGCGAACGTTAGTCCTGATCAACGGTAAAGCGAGGGCAATTGTGCAGAATCCAATGATCGCTTTTGTTTCTTCACCAAAACAGAGCATCTTTGATTATGGAGGACCGTCGAGGGGTACCCCCTATAGGCGGCGGAGTATCGCGAGTTTCGAGTCTCATCTGTTGTCCGATCGCTGGATTGGATAATAACCCGCTATCACAACTATTCGAGCCCGGCAACATTCTTCAGCGTCGGGTCAGAACAGAAATCTTCTACTTAGCAATGCGGACGCCGACAGATCACCGCCTAGGCTCAGATGTCGATTCGGGTACAAGTCTGACACCTCCTCCCAAAGAGTTTGCGGCTCTCGTAAAAAGGGACGGCGGTTATTTAAGACGGGGCGCCTGCTTTTCACTCTTAAGCGATGCCAATCAGAGTTAAATTTGCCAGGTGCTGCATGGAGCGAGCAGATTGCATCCGGTTCGTCGGCGATCCGAAAGTTGCGCCTGCAAAACGGCGTTCACATCAACTGCCGCGGGAGCCACGCGGAGAAGTAAGTTTACGGAAACGGGACTCTCGGTCGGGAGCCAGCGAGGGCGACACGGAGAGCGGCTCAATTTTCTAAGAGGCGCATCACCAGTGCACGATGCACCAACCAGGAATTTGAGAACTTATGGTATTGGAACCACCACCGTTCCCATGCCGTGGTCCTCAATACTCGCCTGTCGTCCCGCAAAGAACGTGTTAGTTGCCCCCGCGTCGATAAAGAGGTCGGCAAGTGCCGACTGGAAACCTCGGAGATCGTTCAAGAGGAAGGAACTGTTCCCCGGTAGCCCTCCGTTTTGATTGAGCACAGTTAACGCAGCGTTGCCGCGTCCTCGAATCCTGTTGTTCAGCACTGAGTTGCCCAGAGCGAAACCCCTGATTTCGATGCCCGCGCTATTTTTAGTGAAGACTGTGCCCTCAGGCGCCGACATGCTGATATCGTTGTCCACCACGACGGCGCTCGCTCGTGGTGCCATCGGTGGGGGCTGACCAATTAGATTGATACCTGTGGCTGTTCCGTCCGGCCAACCGCAGTCAATCGAATTGTGCGCAATCACATACGAACCGGAACCTACGATACGAATCGCATCTGGGTTCGCTCCTCCACCGGCCATTGCTCCCGTGATAATGACGTTGCGGTCCACAAACGCTTGCCCCCCAACGACACGCAGGTTGATCGAGGGCTCGGTGGCGTTGATGATTCTGTTGCCCGAAATCAATATATCAACCTCTTTGTCCGGGGACTTCCCGACGCTGAACATGGAGATGCCCAAGGCAAGAGTGTGAGCCATTCCGCCTATATCGATGTCGTTGTCGCGGATTGTCATGTTTCCGGAGAAGTTCTCTGGTTTTCCTAATTGCGTCGCATTAGGCGGATGCGGGTCGGCGCCGACAAAAATGGCAGTGGAAATAATGGCGCCTTGGCCCGCTTGCATCCCAAATTCGGCGGAGGCATCCATGCCCTGGACCCGGCAGCCGGCGATCGTCAAACCACCGACAGCAAATATCCAGATCGCGCCTGAGGTTGGGCGGACGAAGTGCAGCCCTTGAATCGTAACCTGTGCCCCCAAAGCGTCGACGAAGAAAGGCCAATCTCCACCTCTGATGGTTGGCGAGTCGCCGTTCTCATCAGTGCCGCCTGAGATCACAACGCTCTTTGAAACCGTAACCATCCGGTTATAAGTCGCCCCGGCTGGTGCGGTCGGCGGTCTCTCGAAGGAGAAGTGTCCCATGAGGACGACACTACCGCCCTGGTCGACCGCTGCTTGAACCGCTGGAATATCCAGATCGGGATTGCCTGTACCGGCCACCATGACCGGCTCCGCCACGGCAATCCCGGCAAAGATGGTGGACCCGATTATCGAAATCAGTATTCGCTTTAGATTTTTCATATTCATTTATCCTTCCAATTTCTGCCGGCCAGGCCGGCATAAGCTGTGCCACTGTTTTGGGGATCAATCGCCAGACGAAGAATGAGGTTCCCTGGTAATCCCGGCAGTCCTTAGCTGTTTCTGTTTGTGCGGCTTACTCTTCTAACAGCGGGACTGCCGGCACGTGGATCAGCGGCCCGCCACGCTAGTGGTTACAAACTCCCCCCGGATTGGTTTGCGGTATCAGCGGCTGGGCGCCCGCCGGTGAGAGGAATACCGCGTAAACTTCGGTCACGCCACCGGTCTGATTGGTAGCGTTGTGAATTTCACCTTTCGTCTCGAAGAACGCCGAACCAGCAGGGTGGACGGTCACGCAGCCATTACTGTGGGTCTCCGTGAGAGCGCCGCTTTTTACTACTACGACAACGGGGCCCGGATGTGAGTGCCATCCGGTTTCGGCGCCAGCCTGAAACACCAGCTCGGTCTGTAATACATCGCTCGGTCCCTTCACGTGCAGGTTGACAGCTTCTTCGTCGTTGGAGCCTAACGCCAGCCCGATGATTTGCAGCGGGCTCACATCGCCCCGCGCAACGTGCGAGCCGAACAGTCCCAGTGCGAGTGCGGCTACAGCCGCAGCCCCGCCCAGCGTCAATAGTCCGCGCCGCCGGGACTGGCCGTTCGCCGAAGTCATTGTTCTGGATTCTTTTCCGAATAGAGTAATCATTCTTGTTCTCCTTTTCTCGGCGTCCGCCTGAACAACAGGGCGTTGGCCTTTCAAATGGAATAGCGCCAACACGCCTCGAAAACAGGAACATGCTCTAAAACTTTTTCAGCCAATGTATACTGACCGTCAACCTGCCATGGGCCGAGATGTGGATTCGAGACCTCCGGAAGAGATAACGGAGCTGCTGCAAGCCTGGAGCCGTGGAGACCAGGCGGCCTTCGACCAACTGGCGTCGATCGTATACTCCGAGTTGCGCCGCCTCGCCCGGCGCTACATGGCCAGGGAGCGGCCCGATCACACGCTGCAGCCGACCGCACTGGTCCACGAAGCCTATATGCGACTCGCAAATTTCGGCGCTTTGGACTGGAAGAGCCGGATCCATTTCTTCGCCATCTCGGCGCAGGTGATGCGGCGCGTGCTGGTCGATTTCGCACGGTCGCGGGAGCGCCACAAGCGCGGCGGAACCAACGCGCGGCGCTTTTCCCTCGAGGAATGCGACACTCTGGGGGTACAGCATGACGCGGCGTTATTGGCTCTGGATGATGCCCTAAACACATTGGCGCTGCAGGATGCTCGCAAGTGCCAGGTTGTGGAAATGAAATTTTTTGGCGGACTTTCAACCGACGAGATCGCGCATTCGTTGCAGGTTTCTCCGGATACCGTCCTGCGCGACTGGAAGTTGGCGAAGCTTTGGCTTCTCCGCGAGATGGGTGCGAAGGAAGCACCCGAATAGGCGTCGGGAGCCGGGAGGTGTCAGGGATATGGCCGGGCAATGGGATTTCGAATTGTCGAGGCCGGAGGAACAGGTATCGGAGCGCCGCAGACAGATCGAAGAGATCGTGATCGCTGCGCTCGCTCTGACCGTGCCCCTGCGCACCGCTCATCTCGATTCTGCTTGCGGCGATGATCGAGAACTGCGGCTCGAAGTCGAATCCCTGCTGTCGCAGGAGAATCGGGCGAACGCATTTCTGGAAACGCCGGCCCTCGAAGCTGCCGCCCGGGCTCTCGCTATGGACCATCCGGCGATGCTGGCGGGCCGTACCGTCGGCCCTTATAGCATTGATGCGCTGCTCGGCGCGGGCGGTATGGGAGAAGTGTATCGCGCGTGGGATACGCGGCTGAGGCGCGCCGTAGCGCTCAAGTTCCTGGCCAGGGAGTTTTTGAGCGACGCGGCAGCGATTGACAGATTCGAGCGCGAGGCCCGCGCTGCCTCGGCTCTGAACCATCCCAATATCTGCACAATTTACGACGTCGGCGAGATGGACGGCCGTCCATTCATCGCGATGGAATACCTGGAGGGTCAGGACCTCCGCGCTCGGCTGAGCGGCGGTCCGCTACCGCAGCGCAACGCGTTGGAATACGCGCTACAAGTGGCACGGGGACTCGCCGCGGCGCATCAAAAAGGCATCGTGCATCGCGACTTGAAGCCTGAGAATCTGTGGGTCACGCCCGAAGGCCGGATCAGGATCCTGGACTTCGGACTCGCCAAGCTTTCCGAACCGGCAACACTCGAAAACGCCGGCGCACCAGTCCCGAGCGAGCCTGGCCGGGTGATGGGAACGGTGGGTTACATGTCGCCGGAACAGGTGCGGGGCAAGCCGTTGGATTATCGGACGGATGTTTTTTCGTTCGGCGCAATCCTGTACGAAATGATGGCCGGCAGCCGTGCTTTTCATGGGCCCTCGCCGATCGATACCCAAATCGCGATTCTGAATGCCCAACCGCCAGATCTGCCGCATCCGGCGATCAACCGGCTGGTTCGCGGCTGCCTGGAGAAGGACCCGGAACAACGTTCTAAATCGGCAAGTGATCTCGCCTTCCAGTTGGAAGCCCTGCTCGATGGCCGGCCGGCGCCGGACGGCGGAAATTCGACGCTTGTTCTGCTGCCTCGACGCCGCATCCTGCAAGCCGGAGGCGGTGCGGCCTTTGTCGCGGCGATGTTGGGGCTGTGGGCCTGGCGGCCCGCCAGATTGCGTAAGGGACAACCAGCTTCCGGTACTCCACGCTTCACCAGGCTCGCAGTACTTCCGCTAGTGAGCTTATCCGGCGGCGTCGAGCAGGAAGCCTTTGCCGACGGAATGACGGACCTGCTGATCACCGACCTTGGGCAGATCGGCGCGCTGCGGGTGATCTCGCGCCCGTCAGTTATGCGGTTTAAAGGACCGAAACAGCCTCTGCGCGAGATCGCGAAACAGTTGGGCGTAGAAGCGGTAATCGTGGGCAGCGTGCAGTCATCCCAAAACCGGGTACGCATCACTGCGCAATTGGTAGACCCGGCAACCGATCAGGAAATATGGGCCCGAGCCTACGAACGCGAACTTACCGATGTCCTCGCGCTGCAGAGTGAAGTGGCCCGCGCTATTGCCACTGAGATACAAGCTCGCGTGACCCCTGAAGAAGCGGGGCGATTGTCGCGTAACCGTAAGATTGTCCCTGCAGCTTTGGGTGCATACCTCCTGGGCAATTATTATTGGGATCAATTCACCGAAGAATCGATATTGAAGGCAATCGAGCACTACCAGGAGGCCATTCAGTTGGACCCGTCTTATGCTGCGGCCTATGCGGGAATCGCCGAATGCTGGGGAGGCCTGATCTTTACCGACGCCAGGCCCTGGGAGGAGGCTATTTCCAATGCTCGGGAGGCGGCGGCCAAGGCTCTCACGCTAGACGATACTCTGGCCGAAGCGCATCAATCGATGGCCGTGGTTCATTACCATGAATGGGATTGGAAAGGAGTTGAGGCGGAGGTGAAGAAAGCTATCGCGCTCAACACCGGTTACTCCATCTCCCATTTGCAGTACAGCACCATGCTGCGCCATCTCGGCCAAGCCGACGAAAGCATCGCGGAAGCCATGCTCGCTGTGGAGATGGACCCGCTCTCCATGTTGCCGAACCAACTGCTGGGCAATGCCTACTTGAGCGCGCGGCGCTATGAACTGGCGATCGCTCAATATCGAAAGGGTCTCGAGCTTCACCCCAATGATTCGCCTCTGCACTATCAACTAGGGTGGGCGTATGTATTCAGCGGAGCAATTGACAAGGGTATCCTCAGTATCCGGAGCAGCCTGGCCGTTGACGGTGTCGATCCTGGTATATCGCCTGATCTGGCATATATCGATGCCATGACCGGCAAACGCGGGCCGGCCCGGCGAATTCTGAATCGTCTGCTCGCGCTCGCCGCGAAATATCCGGTATCGCCAGGCATGATCGCGCTCGTCTACATCGCATTGGATGAGCGGGAACAAGCCCTGACCTGGTTGGAGAAAGCTTACCGGCAGCATTCATCGATGATGACGTGGCTTAAGACCGATCAGCGTTTTGACAGCATTCGAGGAGAGCCGAGATTTCAGGAGTTGATGCGGCGCGTCGGCCTGATTTAAACACAGCGCCGTCGTTACTTGGATTTGGAGCAACTGCAAACCATTACTTTGCCCTCTTCGGGAAGGGCCAGGGCATTTTCGGCGGAAAGCCTGGTGCTGAAGGCTTTCGTGAACCCCACGGTTGTCACCAGATACCGAAGATGACCATTCGTGCCGTAAAACGAGTGGCCAACAGAGAGAAAGAAGCTTGTGGACCGGTTGAATTGATAGGCCATTGAGCCGCTGGCGTCCAGCAGTTTGCCCCGGGCGATACGGTCATGATTCAAGTATTGTTCCACTGAGAGATTGTTCGGATACAGATCGTAGTCGATGTCCAGACCGTTATGCGCCCAGGTTAGTACGGACGAGCCTTGAAACGAGAGCCGGCGCGTGACAAGGTAACCAAGTTGGAGTTCGCCGTAACTCCGCTTCGGCGCGATATTCGCCGCAACCAATGGTGAGAACCCAAAGGCGTATTGCCCCTGCACGAATGCCTTGGGCAGGATCGGAGTCAGACGCCGCCCGATATTCACGCCTACGCGATACTCTTTTTCGTTAAATCCGATCGCCGCATGCCCGAAGCTCGGATAGTCGTGGCTCGGCAGGACGGCCTGAAACAAAGGTGTGACCTTCCATTCGCGCTGGGTCAACGCGTAGCGCACATTGAGTCGGAAGTCCTGAAGTCCGCTATGAAACTCTCCGTTATCTACCACGGTTGCCGTACTCGGCTGCCCTCTTACCAGAAGGTGCGGAAAGGGTCCCACATACTTGCCGGCCACATAGGGAACGCTGACGCTTACGGCGAGCCGGTCGGTGATCGAAAAATCGGTATTGACAATTAAGGCATCGAAATAGGTATGCCCCCGATCTTTCGTTCGGCCATCGCTGAACGTATGAAGGCGCTCGATGTTGTATTGATCAAGTACGGAGACGGTTCCTTCGCCCTTTGGGGATAGCCAGGCTTGTCCGAAGAAGGGCAGCGGGAGGACGAACAGCAGCGATAAGAGCCCGGAGGCGTGCATTAATGACCCATGGCGTCACGGCGTTATCGAGTCAAACCCTTGAGCTTTAACTCCATCGCATGATCGATGGCCTCCAGGTAATTCCCAGCGTTACCAGGGGCTTTGAGAAGACAGTGGTACCTCTTTTGCGCCGCGGACTGCTGGTCTTTGGACGCCTTGAAAGCCACCGGCAGCACGACAGGCTTCGATGCGGCCAGCGACACTTGCCGGCTCATCTCATTGGCATTGGCCACATCGGTGACGACCACATCATATTTACCGGCTTTCAGCGCGGTGTCGAGTCCCGCAGCATCTTCTACGAGTTGAATTCGGTAGCCAGCTTTGCGGAATGCGGGCTCGGACTGGAGCCCCCGGATCAGCGTGGCGGTCGCATACTGACCCGGATAGGCCAGGATGGATGCCGGATGGAGGGGGCTGATCTGAGACGGCCGGGAACCCATGACCAGCATAAGCTTGTCCCCGCAAGCCCATACAACGGTTCCTACGAGAATCAGACCTATGAGGACCAGTGGTCTCTGCATTGTCTTCTTCCCTCCTGCATCAATGTAAGGTAACCTGCAGTGATAGTCAAGGAATAAGGATAGGACTTGCTCTTCAACTTTGTCTGTTTAGTGATGTCGGCGAGGAGTTAAATCTTGCGCCGAATTTGCAGGTTAGCAGTTCGTATCCGGAAGTGATCCACCTTGCTTGGCAAGAAGTCGTTAAGCCGCGGGGATAGACCTGCGGATTCGACATGGATCGTGATGACGACTAATAGGGCGGCGTAAGGCTCTCGGAAAAGTCTGCGATAATTGTCGTCTATGATTCGATGGCCAGCGATGTGCACGGCGGCTGTCGCCCTACTGTTGTTGCCAGGGTGCAACCGAGTTGCGGATCGCAGTTTAGCGGTCGAGCCCCATCTCTCCGACGAGACGTCTGTACGCTTTGACTTGGAACCCCAGCAGAGCGGCGACGGCTCGCGGCAGTGGATAGGAATATACAGCTCACCTGGAAAGATCGCCAGGTTCCGAATTGATCTTGGAGCAGCGGAAACGACGCCCGGCAAGACGGCCGGGGATTCCGGCGTCAAGTCGGGTGAAGGCAGCCTGATACCGGAACCGGGATCGGACGCGAGCGTTCTCCTCGTCGATCTGCAAAAGGCTCTCCGGGCAACAACCGCGCCTAAGGCCTCTCTAACCAAGACCAGCATCCCATTTACATATGTAAATATCGGGGAGAATCTGTCACAAGCCCGCACCGGCGGGTTCAGCGCAAACCCACCGGGCAATTGGACGGCGCTGAAACTTATTTTCGGTGAGGGGGACCGGGAATCGGAAATCTTCCTGCAGATAAACGCCAGCATCAAGAAAGGGCAATTCTCAATGAAGGACCCCGGCTATGGAGATTTGGCGCTGGCCGAGCTCGCGAAGGTGCTCTGAAGCACGTTCTGACAGCCACATGGTCCGGTCCGTCAAGTTGACGGGAAGCCGCAAAGCTGCTGAATTACGCGACAGGCCGACAGCTTCCATATGTGCGGCACGGGAAAACTTCGAATCTGCCGCTCTCAATTTCCCCATAAAGAATTTCCAATCGGACTTGACAGGAGCCGATAATTTAAAGCATGCTTGCCGCAGGTGCAACCAAGGAATATAAAACAGGATAAAGTGCGATTTTTATGAAGAGAGAATTTTTTGCATTGGGATTGCTGTTAGGAGCAAATCTCGTCGTACCAAGAGCCGAGTCCGTCAGTTTCGCAGATCGCGGAGATTAGAGACAAGCGGATTGAGAGGGCTTGAATTGCGCCGGTCGGCTCAACTTCCGCTGATACTGCCGGCTCGCCAACGCCAGGACGATCAGCCCACTTCCGAGCAGGACCAAACTGGCAGGTTCTGGCGCTGCGGCCGGTGTGTTCAGAGATACCGCCAGGTCAGTAGGCATGAACTGCGATGGAAGAGTCTCTTGCAGCGTACGATCCGTCCCGTTCAGATTTTCTGACCAGACGCTCGAACCATCTATCCAATACGCTCGATCGCCGGAAACCGTCAGCGCCGTAGTGCTACTGTTGCCGAAGGCGAAAAGCTGGCCGCTCGATTGCGGCGTCAACGGATACCGCGCCACTAGCGGCGGAAGTCCAGTGCTTGTGGCGGCCAAGAGATACGTCTGGCTTAGCGGATCGACCGCGAGGTCACTGAGCGAAACATTGCCCAACGTAAAGCTCTGCACCAACGTCTTTCCGGTGCCATCCAGATTCTGCGACCAGATATTCGTCCCTTCTATCCAGTAGGCGGTGTTACCCACGACAGTCAGCCCCTGGATGGTGTTCGTTGCGTTCACGAAAACGTTGAAGTTGCCATTGGGTGTCAGCGGATACTGGGCGATGAACCAGCCGAATCCGGGCGCGATCCACCCCACGAGATATGAGTTAGTCACCGGGTCCACGGCGAGATCGCTGACCGTCACACCGCCGAACGGAACACTCGGCAGCGGGGTCTTTCCGAATCCGCCTCCGGCATCGGCCAAACTGTCCGAGTACACTTGGTCGGCACTCACCCAATAAGCCATGTTGCCCGCCACCGTAAGCGAACTGACCGGGGCATTCTCCAAGTCGAATACGGTTCCCGGCGTTTGCGGTGTCAGAGAAAACTGCTCGATGCCCCCTCCGCCAGCGGCCGATGAGTATGAGACGAACAAAGTGTCGGCGTGGCTCAAAGGCTGCAGCACGAGCACGAAAATTGTTGTGTAGAATCTTCTAAAACGAATCGTCACTAATTTCTCCTGCGCTGAAAACCGCCTGTGGTTCGCTTTTATTCCCGCAGCACGCTCTGCCAGCGGAATTTCCGGCGATTCCGGAATATTTTGGCCTGGACGCCGGATGATGATAGTAGAGGTAGGAACTGCCGATGTTCTTTTCGAAGAGGCCCCGGGCCGACGAATTCGAAGCCGCCGCGATGCCGCATGTGAAAGATTTATACCGGATGGCGACGCGGTTGCTGGGCAGTTCGACAGGGGCCGCTGACGTTGTGCAGGACGTCTATTTGCAGGCCTGGAAGTCATTCGACCAGTTCGAGTCAGGGACAAACTGCCGCGCCTGGCTGTTTAAGATTCTCTTCTATACCGTGCACCACCACCGCCGGAAATGGCTGAATATCCGGATGGCCGGCAACAGCCAGGAGATCCTGGAACAGACGACTGCGGGCGGGCCGTCCGTCCCTGAGCACATTACGGATGAGGAGATGCTGGCTGCCATGGCGCAAATCCCCCAAGACTTCCTGGCTGTCGTCCTCCTGGTGGACGTCGAGGAGTTCTCATACAAAGAAGCGGCCGGAATTCTGAATGTGCCCGCCGGGACCGTGATGTCGCGTTTAAGCCGCGGGCGAAGGTTGCTTCGGGAAAGGCTGGCGGGGATGGCGCAGTCCTATGGAATCGGCGGGGCGGCCCAGGAGGGGCGAATCGCATGAATCGCGTTCAATTTGGCGAGGGCGCCTGCGACAAGACTCGCAAATTCCTGGACTCCTACATCAGCAGTGAACTCCTCGTAGAGACAAACCACGAAATTCTGAGGCATCTTGAGGGTTGCGAGTCCTGTTCCACCGAACTCGAAACCCGCACGAGGATCCGCGCCCGTTCGAAAGCTGCCGTGAGAAGCCAGCCGGTTCCACCGGAACTTCAGGTCCTGATTCGGAAGCAGCTCCAGGACAAGGGGTCAGGCCGTTGGTTCACGGCAGGTTGGAGCCGGTGGGCAGTGGCCATGGCGGCAAGTCTGGTGGTCTGCGCCGGCGTCTGGGTGAACTACTCACGCGAAAGGATGCCAGACCTGTCCGATCGGCCCGGGCAGAACGCGTACATCCAGAGAGTTTCGGCAAGTTTGGCCTCGGTCCTCAAAGTAGGGCTGGGAGATCATATCCACTGCTCCATTTTCCGCAAGTATCCGCAAAATCCGCCCCCAATCGAGAAGATGGAGGCCGCTTTGGGGCCGGTCTACAAAGGGCTTCTGCCGGTTGTTCGTGCCGCCGCTCCAGAGGGCTACCGGGTCATCATGGCCCACCAATGCAGTTACGCTGGCCGGAAATACATTCATCTGACCCTTGAGAAAGGCGGCGACCTGCTCTCGCTGGTAATCACCCGCAAGAATCCCGGGGAATCGCTAGGCGGATTGTCGGCTGCAGGCGAGTCTTCAGGCGTTCCAATACACCAGTCGGCTGCGGGACGCTACCAGGTGGCGGGATTCGAAGCCGGTGACTTCCTCGCGTATGTCGTTTCCGACTTGAAGGGCAAGGCGAATCTGCAAATCGCGGCAAATCTCGCTGTGGGTGTGCGCGATGTTCTGATGAAGACGCCGGCTTGAGTATGACGGATATCGATGGGTCGAACAGCAGTATTGAGTGATTGTGGCTAATGAAGGATGATTGCCCTTCCGCCGGTCAGACTATCCGTCTCGCGCTCATTGTGACTGGAGATACCTGAGGGATGGTTGCTCACAACAGCCCTTCTCGCAAAGAATCCGGCGGCGGGACCTCAACCGCAGTGGTCGTATTAAGCGCGTGGAGAACTGATCCGTGCGTTCGGAATCTTGTATTGTGGTCGGCAACCCGGAGACTATCCTAGGTTGATCTAGTCGCTGCCGGTAAAGCGCGTAATCCGCCCGGAGCACCCGGACCGCACTGGAGATCAGCGAGATGGGGACACGTCCAAGTGGCCTTTCCAATCACAAATGCGCTTCGGAGACTTTACTTTTGGAGCACCCTTAAAAGCAATGGCGCTTTGCCGCCGCAGGCATATCGGGCTGGTTTAATGTTTTCCCGCTGTGCTAGAAAAGGGAGAATGCGAACTATCTTCTCCTGCTTCTTTCTGCTCTTATTCTGCGGCCCCAAATCTATCCGTGCTGATGCAAAGCCTTCAGAGACTACCCCTATTGCTCCCTTCCGAATTGCTGAGAACCTGTACTACGTGGGAAGCCAGGACCTTGCCAGCTATCTCGTCGTCACGCCCAAAGGAAATATCCTCATCAATGCAAACCTCGCGAGTTCCCCGACGCAAATCCGCGCGAGTGTGGAGAAGCTGGGCTTTCACTGGGGTGACACCAAGATTCTGCTCAACAGCCAAGCGCACTCCGATCATATGGGTGGGGCAGGGGAGGTGGTTCGTGAGACCCATGCACAGAACATGGTGATGGACGGCGACGTGAGTGTGGTTGAAACCGGAGCACGCACGGACTTCTTATCCCCGTCACCTAACATCCTCACATACGCTCCTGTTCATGTGGATCGCGTTCTCCATGACGGGGACATTGTGAGGCTTGGGAATTTGACTCTGACAGCTCACAAAACCGCCGGCCATACGCGGGGATGTACCACATGGACGATGCGCACTCACGTTCCAGGGGAGCAAGCGGGAATCATGCGGAATATCGTCATCGTCGGAGGCGTGGGTTTTTGGTCGGAGTACCACTTTGTCGCCACACCCGGCCATCCCGTAAGCTACCCCAGCATCGCTCAGGATTTCCGGCACACGTTTTCGGAGTTGCGCGCTTTGCCCTGCGACGTCTTTCTGGGAGCCCATGGCCGATACTTCGACATGCTCACCAAACTTAAGCAGTATCCGCAGGCCGGTCCCCGTGTCTTTATCGACTCGGCCGGTTACAAGAAGTTTGTCGCTGACGCTCAAGAGACTTTCACGAGGGTATTCGGCAAAGAGAAAACGGCGGCAGCTCATTGAGGTTCCACTTCTCGGACTACGATCACCTCAGCTACAGCTATCTGTAAAGGGGCGCGCAAAGCATCACCTCGAACTGATAGCGGCAAACCGTATTTCGAATCAGTACGCTGAAGTCGAGTCGTGTCCGCCACACGCTGGCACTCGGTCGTATAACGTGCGAAGCTCTCCTTTGGCCAAGCCGGTGGTGTGTCGCCCAATCGGCGGAAGGGCGACTACACGTCCCGACGGATCGCTTCCGGATGGCCGGCATCCGAACGAAAAGAGCCAGGTACTGCTCGGGTGTCGATTCCGTCCCGTGGAAATGCTCTCGGGCCAAAACCTTGTTCTTCTCTAG